>ERZ761609.37-NODE-37-length-204526-cov-22.038641_pt1 | contig 204526 bp, 200 predicted proteins | sample MGYA00511163_ERZ761609 | MGnify/ENA primary metagenome ERZ761609 (study PRJEB28899, sample SAMN02445070) | bioreactor sludge metagenome | biome: EBPR sludge | place: Australia: Brisbane, Thorneside Wastewater Treatment Plant | collected 2011-12-16 ... | reverse complement strand
TTAGTTCATTTAACCTTTCTTTTCTAACTCCTTCCGTCCGGCCTATCACCATTAGTATGTCTCCTGTGCCGATAGTGCCAGTCTCCAAAACAAATTCGCCTACTCCAATTTTCGGATAATATCGATTACCTTTTCCTACATATATTTTTTTCTCAGTCGCAACTGAGCCTGGTTGATCTGCCCATTCACCCAAATGCCTGCCAAGGTAATAACCCTCCCAAAAACCACGGTTATACACTTTTGACAATTCTTTTTTCCATTGATCAATCTTTTCAGGAGTATATTGTTTTGCTTTAATAGCAGCCACTGCTTCTTTATAACACTTTGTCACAATGCTTACATAATCAGCCGATCTTCCTCTTCCTTCAATCTTTAAAACAGATATGCCTGAATCGAGCATCTGATCCAAGATGTCAATCGTGCACAAGTCTTTCGCACTCATAATGTATTCATTGTCGATTTCAAATTCAATCCCTTCCTCTTTATCTATTACCACATAGGGTCTTCTGCAATTTTGTAAACAAGCTCCTCTATTAGCTGACGCAAAATGGGAATGTAGGCTTAAGTGGCATTTTCCTGAGATGGCCATGCACAATGCTCCGTGTGCAAACACTTCAATCTTTACAAGATTTCCAGAGGGTCCTTTAATCTCTCTTCGCGTGATTTCGCGTGTGATCTCTGCCACCTGTTTAAGGCTCAATTCCCTGGCCAATACAATCACATCTGCAAAGTTTGAGTAGAAATCCACCGTTTCAATATTGCTCACACTTGATTGTGTAGAGATATGCAGTGGCATACCAATAGACTTTGCGTAGGTCATTGCGGCATGGTCAGAAGCAATAACAGCATCAATACCAGACTCTTTAGCAGATGAAATAATTTTTCTCATCAACTGCATATCATAATCATATAAAACTGTATTCAGTGTAAGGTATGATTTAACATTAGACTGCTTACACTGTTTTGCAATCAACTCCATATCTTCTATGGTAAAATAGTTTGCAGACCGAGCGCGCATATTCAATTGCTCTACTCCAAAATAAACCGCATCGGCACCTGCCAGAATAGCAGCTGTCAAGGCTTCAAACGAGCCAGCCGGAGAAAGAATCATCACATTATTTCTACTTGATTTCATGCTTAAACTAATTGAATCTTAAAGGTTATCAAGAATCTTTAGTTAATGTTTTCAACTCCCGAATACCTGGTTGACCGATGGTACTTCTTTTATCTTGTTCGATAAATCTATTGGATATCTAACTTCATAAATAATTTTAATCAAAAGCATAAGGAGTATAATTGCAATAAACTGATGAATCACCCCTAATGCTAAGGGTACCTGAAGCATAAGCGTAGAGATTCCCAACACGATCTGCATAATTCCGATGACGATAAGTATTCTTATATATTTTCTTACTTCAGGATAAGGTTTTGCTATTTTTAGAATCCACAGAAAAGAGAAAAACACAACGAATGCTACCCACCTGTGAGTAAATTGTAACATCACTCCATTATAAAAATAGGGTTCGGACTTCATAACAATTGCAGATGGGAAAAAAGAATCTCCCATGAACGGAAAATTAATATATGAAAACCCAGCTTTCAGGCCTGCTACAAACGCTCCAAGCACAATTTGAAAAGAAAGTAAAACGAGAGATAAGTAGGATAAAATTAGCAGCAAAGAACGATTGTTGCCGGATGGTTTTCTTCCACCCATTGTTAAGATTGTCCAAAAAATGGATACAATGAGCAACAACGCCAACCCTTGATGGATAGCAAGTCGAAAATGACTGACATGGGGATTGTCATTTAATCCGCTCTTCACCATATACCATCCCATAAAACCCTGTAAAGCACCCAGAGCGAATATCACCAACAATTTTTTCGTGAGTGATTTTGAAAGTTTACGGGTAAAATAAAAATATAGAAATGGAAGTAGAAAAACGAGGCCAATGAAGCGCCCCAGCAGCCGGTGAATATATTCCCAAAAGAATATTTGTTTAAACTGCGCCATGTCCATTCCATAGTTCAGCTTTTTATATTGAGGAAATTGCTTGTACTGATCAAAAGCCTGCTGCCATTGGGTCTCAGTAATTGGTGGAATTGTTCCCGAAATTACATTCCACTCTACAATTGACAATCCTGATCCTGTTAAGCGGGTGATACCTCCCACGACAATCATCAAAACGATGAGTAGTATGCCCAACCACAACCATAACTCTATATTACTAACTTTAGACATGATGCTTCAGTATTGGGTTAACTACCTCTTGATTGTCATAATTATAAAACGTTCCTCTATTCTCTTTCTGATTAAGTGACTGTTGTAAAACAAGAGTAGCTACTATCAGTAAATTTCTTGTTTCACAAAACATCCAAGACATACCAAATTCCTGAAAAACCAATTCCAGCTCAACGCTTAATTCTCTCACTATATCCAAGCCAGCCATTAATCCCTCATTTGTTCTGATTATTCCGGCTTTCTCCGACATCGTCAATTTTAGTTTTGATTGAATGGCCAAAAGTTTATCGGAAGGGCTATTGTGAATAATAAGTATCTCGGAAGGAAATACTGTCTCAACAAAGCGAAACATGCGCGTTTCAATATCCTGAAAACAAAAATGTGCAAACACCAAAGCTTCCAATAAAGAATTAGAAGCAAGCCGATTAGCCCCGTGCAAACCGGTGCGAGCGCATTCTCCAATGGCGTATAGTCCATTAATTGATGTTTGTGCGCAAAGGTTGGTGTCAATTCCTCCGCACAGGTAGTGAGCAGCCGGTAGAACAGGTACTAACTCACAAGTGATATCCAACCCTAAAGAGAGACACTTTTGGTAGATATTAGGAAAATGTGTTATCAAGTCTCTTTTATCAAGATGACGGCAATCAATATACACCGGCTGATACAATGATTCATTGAAGATCGCTCTTGACACAATATCACGGGAAGCCATCTCTCCTCTCTTATCGTATTTGAACATGAACCGATTACCATCACGTGTAATCAAATAGGCACCAAACCCGCGCAGGGCTTCCGAAATCAGAAAAGTAGTATCCTCTTTAGGTGCATCTAATGCCGTAGGGTGAAATTGCACAAATTGCATGTCACGAATTTTAGCTCCCGCACGGTATGCTATTGCAATACCGTCTCCCGTTGCAATATTAGGATTTGTAGTTACGCTATAAATCTGGCCGATGCCCCCGGTGGACAAAACAGTAAATGAAGACTGAATGGATCGAATTTTATTTGAGTTATTGGGAATATAAGTCGCCCCAATACATTGATTATTTTCCTTGTCTTCAGCTGTAAGTAAGTCCACGGCAAGCGTATTCCAAAGAATTTCCACATTTGGAAACCTGGCTATCATACGCAATAAGGAATCTATTATATGAAAACCCGTTTTATCTTTTTTGTGTATAATCCGATGAGCGGAATGTCCTCCTTCTAAACCCAAATCAAGGCCATAAGAAGACTTGTCAAATACAGTTCCCCACTCCTCTAATTCTTTTAATCGATCTGGCCCCTCCTTTACCACACACCTTACGACTTCTTCATTACAGAGACCATCGCCTGCAAGCAGTGTATCTGCAATATGTTGCTGAAAAGAATCTTTTTTCAAATCAGTTACTACAGCTATACCCCCTTGTGCATATCGTGTATTGGACTCACCGGGTCTGTCTTTAGATAGGATGACTATTTTTTTATCACAAAATCGTTGTGCTATTTTGATTCCGAGACAAAGGCCTGCAATTCCAGCACCAATAATCAATACATCGGAATACTTGTTTTCGTTTCTTTCTTTTCCAGGCTTCGTCATAATGCATACGATCAGCGGGCGTTAATGGTTTTAATGGATTAACTGGAGACACATCATTAAACCATGAAATCAAAATTGCAATAGGATTTGCTGATCAATTATTTTGTGCGAAAAGTAATATTTGATCATGTTCGAACCACTATTTCCAAAGGCGTTAGTAAACCACACGAGTAATTTATCCTCAATCCTATTAATATAAATATTTGTGCAAATGTAGTAATTAAAGATATATTTGTCTTTTTATAAACTTTAAATATTCATGTAATGGGTAAACTGTATTTATCCATAATAATCGGTGAAACACACCAACGTCAAACTAATTTTAATTTATCTGAATCTCGTAAATTAAATTGTTAAGCAACAGGTAGATGAATTCAATATTACCGAAACATACCAGTATTCCTTTTTCACTGGAACGAAAGCAAATTGTTGATTTCCTTAGAATAGGCAAATCCAAACACACCGCCTATGCTGTTATGGACTTTGACATCACTGGAATCCGGGAAAATATGCGCAAGGCCAGACGTGTGGCAAAAAGACATGCGTCACTCACAGGTTATTTGCTATACTGTTTTGCACAGGCTGTGGCGGAAAACAAAATTATGCAGGCATATAGAAAGGGAAATAAGCTCGTGGTTTTTGATGATGTGGATGTAGCAACGATGGTTGAGCGTAATGTTAATGGTGTTCCCATGCCGGTAGGTTATGTTCTTAGGAAAGCCAATTACAAGTCGGTTTTTGATATTTCTGAAGAGATTAAAAGCGCCAAGTCAAGATCTTCTACTGATTTGATTGACAGTAAAGAGATGCTGCAAAAGAAAAGGCTCAATGCAGTGATCAAGCGTGTAGGCTTTTTACGCAGGTGGGCACTTGTACACATCTTTAAAAACCCATTCATTAAAAAAAAATTCAATGGCACGGTTGGGTTCTCTTCGATGGGCATGTTTAGTCATAATCTTACAGGTTGGATTGTGCCGATTACCCCACACGTACTTACCGCTATGGTCGGAGGTATTCGATATGTCCCTGCTTTTGAAGACGATATAATAGTGAAAAAGGAGATGGTCTGCATTACTATTGCGATGGATCATGATATTCTGGATGGTGCACAAACTGCAAGGTTTATTGAGCGATTCAGAAAATTACTTATCCAAAGTGTAGATTTCGAAAGCAAAACCAACGTTGTGGAAAAGGTCTAAACTCTGCTTCAACAATATTCTAGCGAATACTACCTTGAAAAGATACTTTGCGAATAGGTTTTCTTAGCCGAGATTAAACGCCATTCCCAAATCGTATCCGTGTCCCTCAGCATTAGCACATAAATCTATATCGCGTATTGGATTCACCGGGTTTATCTTTGGAAAGAATTACCACCTTTTTTCAGGGAATCCTTGTGCTATTTTGACTCTGAGGCATAGCCCAACAATACCGGCACCGATAATCAACACATCGGAATACCTATTTTCGTTTCTTTCTTTTCCAGGCCTCGTCATAATGCTTACGATCCTCTGGCGTTATGGGCTTTACTGCATTAACAGGAGACACTTTTCCTTCTTCGTCTATTGCAACAAAAGTAAAATAAGATTCACTGATCAAATGTTTCCTCGTACTGGAGACACTTTTTGACCATGCTGAAACCATTATTTCCATAGAGGTAGTAAAAGCACGCGTAATCTTTGCTTCAATGGTCAGTATCTCACCCACATATGCAGGTCGTTTAAAGCTAACAGTATCAATAGATGCGGTAACACAAATTTTTCCTGCATGGGTTTGGGCGCACACCGCGGCTGCAATATCCATCCACTGCACCAAGCGTCCACCCTGCAAAATACCCATTGGATTAGTATCATTAGGGCATACTACTTCCGTTTTAATCGTTTTAGAATATTTGGGTGCTCGTTCTTTCTTCACCTATGCCCGCTCCTTTTCAGTATGTAAATAAAGCCTTAATTCCACCTCACTGCCAATTTTTTCGAGAATCTCTTCTGCCTCTGCCTTGTCAAAATCCTCCCCTTGTTTTTTGGCTACACCCATTTCCTTTAATTCAAAATGTAAGTCTGGTTGTAATGAGTGATTGCTCAAACAGGCTTTAACACAAGCCAAAGGACAACCATCGATTGCTATCAATTTTCGTCCCGATTTGGCTGTCCTCACCAGGTTTTTCACGTTTCCACCTACACCGGCTATACAAGACATCTCTGCCAGTCCACTGCGATCAAGCCTTATAGCCAAGTAATTGGCCATTTGAGCCGCACTCGAACATCCCGAGCATGAATAAACCAGTGGTTTCGTCAAATCCTCTATTTCAGCCATATCCTGTTAATAAATTGTACAAATATAATAAATAAGGATAATTTTGTCTTTTATTTGAAACTCAAATAAAAAGGTGTATTTATCCTTTTTATCAACTATTTACATAAACTGACCACGGTCATAAAAATTACAAATAGCATTTCGCAATTTTAAATTTTATTAGAACAATTTATTAACACAGCTAATACCATGGAAACATCAAATATAATTCCTACACAAGCACCAAGCATAGGCGAATTAGTATCAAATGATTGGCGGAAGGCAGAGGTCTTTAAAAAATACGGCATTGACTTTTGTTGCGGAGGCAAGAGAACGGTGGCAGAGGCCTGTTCAAAGAAAAATATAGATGTTAGCAAAATTGAATCAGAACTCAGGGAAGTAGAAGGTAGAGGTACAACCAATACGCATAATTTCAACAATTGGGAACTGGATTTTTTGGTTGACTACATTGTGAACAATCACCACAAGTATGTGACATCGGCCATTCCTTTTCTTGACGAACTGAGTATAAAAGTAGCCCGGGTACATGGAGATCATCATCCTGAACTTATCGAGATAGAACAATACACCCAGGAAGTTATTGAGGAACTTACTATGCACATGCAAAAAGAGGAGAACATACTATTCCCCTATATTAAAAAATTAGCACAAGCCAAAAAAAATAATGAATCCATAAACCCACCACCATTTGGTACTATAGCCAATCCGATCAATATGATGGAAGCCGAGCACACTTCGGCTGGCAGTGCAATGGAATCGATTGAGGACTTAAGCAGTCGCTTTACACCTCCTCATGATGCGTGTATGTCATACCGTGTACTTTTTGCCAAGTTGCAAGAATTCCAGAGTGATCTTCATCAGCACATTCATCTTGAAAACAATATCTTGTTCCCAAAAGCTTTGAAACTGGAAAAAGAACTTCTTAAACAAAGCTGATGCTGTAACTAACAGGAAATTAGTTTACCCTTTTTATCTCAATACTTTTTAACCACGTTACATGACGGGGGCCGGTTTTAATATCGTTCTTACAAATTAAAATCATATCACCCTGATTTTTTATCGGTATGCCATTTTCTTCGAATATGATATAAACATTTTCGCCCGTTGGGTTATTAAAAATTTCAGCCCAGGAAAATGTGGCCATATAGTTATCTGTTGCTCTTGCTACAATATAAAAGTTTCGATCTTTGTGATTGGTTTGTATTATTTTTGCTTTCTCCAGGATATCCTTGAGCAAAACACCTTTACTGGATTTATTTTCTTTTACTTCAGAACCGCTTTGGCACACCACCACAAAGTCCTCAATAGTTACAACGTTCATTTTCTTTAACGCATCAACTGTAAATGTGAAGGGGAATTCTACATCACCCTTAACCTCCACCTCTTTACTAATATACTTTACGTTATCTGCATGAGAAGCGTCTTTCACGGAGTTATTTACATTTGCCGTAAGTGAGGCTTTTGTTGAGATCGCTTCATTCTCTTTTTGCTCAGAAGTTTTGGAATTATTACAACTACCAAATGTGAACGCAATAAGGAACACTAAAAGCACGATTACTGAATTTTTCATTTATCTGATGGTTTAGTTTATGATCTATTCTCCTTTCAATATGTTTTATAATACATATCGTTATATAAAAATTTTAAAATTTTAATTTTTTATACTCCTTTTCCAAAAACATCCTCGTCTTGTTCTCAAGCTCTCTAAAACATTTAATGGCTTCTTTCCCCTCCTCTGTAACAGTAGCTCCACCCCCGCTTTTCCCACCGAGTTGCTTCACTACCAATTTCTTTCTTGCTCTTTGATTCATTTCACTCACCATTTGCCAAGCCTGGCGATAAGACATTTTCATTTCCTTGGCCGCACTGGCAATTGAACCACCCTTCTCTATTCTCTCGAGAAGTTCCACGCGTCCTTTACCCAACAGTTTTTCATCGTCAACAAAGAACCAAATCCTGAAGACTACATTGTTCTTGGTTTTCTTAGCCATATGTTCTTAAAAGCATATCGTAAAGTATCATATTTCCACTTTTCTTGGGCTTAGACCTCAACCTTCATCACCAGTAAACCAAACTCCTGCCTGAAGAGCAATATCCATTGATATCCCTGTTTGTTTTAAATATTAAAGTTGACAGATTGATTTTTTGAGTTATGCACAACAAATAACCAAATAGTCAAGTAAATTAATCCCGTACACAACGAACAGAAATACCACAACCTTTACTATAACTGCTTCTGCCTACCCCATTATTCGAATAACTCAGCAGATAATACCAGGCACTATAAGAATTATATTCTGAAGAACTCCACCAGTTACTGTATTTGCCGAGGGGGCCGAACGTTCCATCAGGGTTACGATAGCCTCCCGGAAGGGCCTCAACACCGCTGCTGTTGTTCCCGTTTCCATTCTCATCCCAAGCGGTGGTGCTTTTTATAGATAGGCCGGCTGTTGCTTCGCCTCCTAAATATTCAATTAATACAGTCCATTCTTTATTGTTGGGTATGTGCCAGCCTTTTGGTGCCAGACCCCGTGAGTCATTTACTGCATACCAATTATACAGTTTCCCATAGGTTTGTCCGTTTAAAGGATCACTATCATAGTAGCACCAGGCAGGTAGTTTATTTGCGTCTGCCCTGCTCCATTCCTCTGGGGTTCTGGCCTCAGGTATCGGGTCGCCATTAGCAAAGTGATCGACATTCAGGTTTTTACTAAACCATGTTTGCATACCAACCTTTACGCTGTACCCACTAGTTTCACTATGGGTATAGTCTTTCGCAATTGCAATAGTCGGAGCAACCGGTTCGGGTTTTACAATAGGCTTAGTTACTAATTTGGTATCCAATACTTCCGAAACGGGGGTGAAGAAAAAATCTCCAGTATAATCGGAGGCAATCCAGGGGCGTTGGGTATCGCCAGAGGCGATGGCAACATCGCGCGCTACATTCTTAAATACTTGTTCAATATTCAACCCTTCGGAATTCATGTATTTCAGCAACTTAGAAGTAAACAGACCATTGCGTCCACTTCCATCACTTGCAACCGAGCCCGGCTTGGTAGCATAAACGATATACGAACCATTTGGAGTATCTACCATACTTAACCCTTTCTCACCTGTGCGACTGAAGCTTCGGAATGGGTTATTTCGGCAGGCATCAACAATAAAAATATTCAGCTCGTTACCTGCCTGCTCAATAGCGCGCATCACGTAATCCATGTTTACACATTGGTCGTCAAGATCCGCCTCAATCTGTGGGTTAGCTTGTGTCGGTATCAGGTAATTAACGCCTTTTACCTGCATGCCGTGACCGGAGTAAAACACCAGGCCAGTGGCATTGTCCTGATCTTGCAGCAATTTAAAGTATTTGAGGATGCCATCGAGCATTACACGTTTGGTGGCTGGGTCGTAAAGTTCAACTACGGTGAAACCTTTCTTCTTGAGTGTTGCGGCTATGTCGTGTGCATCATTAAGCGAATTTTGTAGGGGGGCAACATACTGATAGGACTTTACACCAATAATGAGGGCGTATTTTTGTTGCTGCGCAAGTGTGTTCTGGTTTATTATGAAGCACAATGCACATACATAGAGAATTTTAACCAACAGTTTGCTCATAACAAATTGATTAAGAAATTACCAATTAAATAATGAATTCAGATATGTTTCATTCTGCCAGAAGCTTTTAGTTCTAACACGAATCTAATACTGCAGTGCATAGTTTTAATGTAACACTTCCTTCAAATTTTACACACTTATGGAAAAAATATTTAGGAGCCGAGAAGCAAGCCTTGCATCAAGCTTGACAATCTGGTACCAAATTTATCTTTCCTCCCTTCAATATTGTTGATAAGACTCAAACTGACTCATCATTTTTTCAAACTCGTTTCTGCTTATATATTGATTGGCCTTGGGAAAAATTATATTTTCTTCGCGGAAAATATGGAGCTTCAGTAATTCTATCAAAGCAAAGCCCTGCTCAGTAGCTACATCAAATGTCACAGCCCTGGAAGCTACATCAGGCAACCGCACGGCAAGCGCATTAAAATTAAACATAAGTGTAAGGTGTTGGCTGATTTTTAAATGATCATCTTCCAACATATCAATGGCCGATTTTGGAAAACCTCCGTTACTATGTTCTTTTTTTTCAAGAAGTCTTTGCTGAAGAAGTGGAAATAGTAATTTCTCCTCTTTCAATTGGTGTTTTACCAATTGGTCATCCATAAAGGAGAAAAATTTAGAGAAATTCTTATCAATTTCAGCGTCCGCTTTCCACCCATTTGCTTTGAATGCAATTAAGGATTTTTCAAACACATCCAATTCTGCCTTAAGCTTCTCGTGTTCGTCAATAAACTTTTGGAGAACAGGATGCATTTCTTCATAAGGAATAGCATCCGAAGTAGGTAGATCGTATGCTTCTGGAGGATCCATTGGTGAAAGTTCATCAATACCCGATTCCTTTTCTACCATCCGCTTCAACGGATCATCATTTTTTGCTTTCTTTAAATCAATCATGCAATCTCTTTATTAATTATTCCTTGGTCTATGTATTGTCCATTTCGTGGCAGTGCTTCTCACTTTGCCCTTATTCCAATTCCATATCACGCGTTGGTAGGGTCTCCAAATATAATCCAAAGGAGCTACCAGGGCATGCATCAGCCTTGAAAAAGGAAAGGCCAATACAATCAAATAAGCTCCAATAATATGAAGTTGAATAACAAGGGGCATGGCCACTACAACGTCCATTCTTGGTTCTAATAAAAAGATAGACCACAGATAAGGCGTTAATGAAGAAGCAAACCAGGAAGAGCCCCAACGATATTCCAAGGCAATCCATAAACCCAATATTATTTGTATAACCAATAATCCTTCTACTACATAGTCCATCCAGGTAGAGACTACGCGTATCCGATCATTGGTCGACCTTCTGTAAATCAAATTCGCTAATCCTACCAACATGCTCAATCCGAACGCAAAAGAGGCCACCTCCAAAACGAGAAGACGCACCGGATGACTGTTCCATATTAAAACGCTTTGTGGGATCAGAAAGGCGATGAGGTGACCAAAGAAAAGAAATACCAATCCCCAATGAAAGGGAACAGATCCCCAAAACAATTTCTTGCCTTCCAAAAATCCTGAAGAAAGAGAGGATATTTGAAACTTTACATTGCGATACCTGTATATGGTGCCAATAAAAAATATGGCCAATGCCAGATAAGGAAGAATGACGAACAGGAAAGTGTTAAATATATTCATGATTCAATAGTTAATCTTCTATTTTCAATTCAGTACTTAGAGAGGTCAGAAAATCTGAGGTTTTCTCCTTTTCATCTTCAGCCAATGCAAAATCCTGCTCTATCATTGCCAATAAAGTCACTAGTGGCTTTTGATAAATTGTTCCTATATGTTCAGCTACCTCAATTAGGGTTTTATGGTGTTTTACATATACTTCATTCTTTATTCGTAGTTTTTCAGGATCAAACTCAGAAATCATTTTTTTCAATCCAGGAATGATTAGTTTTCTCAATAGTTCCATTCTCAACTCATCATCCTCAAGCATGGCAATCAGTCGTATTACGTTTGGCAAGTGGTCTGCCAATTCGTGTCCGCAGTTATTTCCGATAGTATTATGCTCCCGATTCAAATTCACCAATAGTTCCGCTCTTTTATAATCATCACCAAAAAGCAAATAACCAAGATCGAGCGTTGTGACGGCCTGTACTTCAAATGTTCGAGTGTACAACTCCTGTATATCGTCAACTGAAATGTTATTGACAAGCTCGCAGAATGGCCGAAAATTATCGCTAACATCAGGATAACGGCTATCCAAGAAAGCTTGCACCTGATTTACTTCCTCCTTTAATTTCTGTTCAGGAAAATCAAGAAGACCCGCCATCAAACGGTAGTGATCAATATTCATTTTTATTGCAGACATTGAACGTGTTTATTTAATAATTATGCTCCTCTTGCAGGAGTTTCCTTAAACCCAAATCCTGTAGTTCCCTTCGCATCTCCTGTAAAGTCTAACATTTCAATGGATTGTTCGCGATGAGAAGCAGGTATTACAAAACGATCATCAAATTTAGCCAGTGAGGTGAGGTAGTAAATTTCCTCAGCCGCTTCCGGTGTAAGACCTGTGTCATTCATCGCTTGTTTTACCTTTGCTTCATCGATGTCTCCCACTGTTATTCCTCTTCGGTGAATACGGACAGCCATCAATTTTTTAAGGATGTGTTTTACCTTTTCCTCATCGCCTGCGCTAAAGAGACTGGCCAAATATTTTAGAGGGAAGCGCGCTTGCTCAATTGTTCCCCAAAGTTCTTCTGTACTGGTATCATACAACCAGTTGTCATTCCAATTCTTTGCAATCGGATCCATCTTCTCCGATTGTGCTTTGTTATCTACTTCTTTCAATGATGCCATTACCGGTAATAATGGTGGTACATAAAACAACATTGGAAGTGTTCTAAATTCAGGATGCAATGGTAGCGCCAATCCCCATTTCTTAACAAATTTATAAGTTGGAGAATTCTGCGCAGCTTTAATAGTGGAATCAGCGATGCCATTTTTCTTTGCAGATGCGATTACCTCAGGATCGAATGGATCTAGAAGTATATCAAGCTGACGGTCTACCAAATTATTTTCATCCTCTGAGGCTGCTTCATGAATCAGATCAGCATCATACAACATCACACCCAAATATCGGATTCGCCCTACACATGAATGCATACACGCTGGTGCTTGACCCACTTCAAGTCGGGGGTAGCATAAAATGCACTTTTCAGATTTTCCTGTATGCCAATTATAATAAGATTTTTTATAAGGACAGGCCGTAACACACATCCGCCAGGCACGACATACATTCTGATTGATCAACACAATGCCGTCTTCTCCTCTTTTGTAAATCGCACCCGAAGGGCAAGAGGCTACACAAGCAGGATTGAGACAGTGGTTACAGATACGAGGCAAATAATAAAACGCCATGCGCTCCAACTGGAACATAGCTTCCTGTTCAGCTGGTGATAACTTTAAAAGGTTAGGGTCTTTTCTCGCATAATCTGGAGTACCACTTAAATCATCGTCCCAGTTGGGTCCCGATTTGATATCGATAGGTTTTCCTGTTATCAACGAAACTGGTCTGGCAGTCGGCTGATCAGTCATGGCAGGCGATTCAATCAGATCCAGGTACTTATAAGTAAAGGGCTCATAGTAATCATCTATCACGGGAAGGTGTGGATTGTGAAAAATATTCATCAATCCTCTCAGCTTTCCTGCTCCTTTTAGACTGATGTCACCATTTTTCTTTTCCCAACCGCCTTTGTAAATATCCTGGTCCTCCCACTTGGAAGGATATCCAGTGCCCGGTTTGGTTTCCACATTGTTCCACCATTGATATTCGGCTCCTTTACGATCAGTCCAAATATTTTTACAAGCAATTGAACAAGTATGACACCCGATGCATTTATCGAGGTGAAAAACCATTGACATTTGTGATCTTACGTCCATAAGGCTACCTATTTAAGGTTTCAATTTTTATAAAACTTTTTATCCTGTTACCACACCAATTTTTCCATTTTCTTAACAATCACATGCGTATCGCGATTAGGCGCAATCGGCCCCCAATAGTTGAAATGAAAAGAAAACTGTCCATATCCTCCTGCCAAAAAGTTAGGCTTTAAGTGAATTCGTGTAAAACTATTATGGCCTCCTGCCCTTTTGTTACCTCTCACTTGAGATTTTGGAATTCCTGTAGTTCTTTCCGGAACATGGTAAACAATACACACGCCCTTGGGTATTCTTGAACTAACTACAGCACGGGTACAATACACACCATGATCGTTGTATACTTCCACCCAGTCGTTATCCTTGATGCCCAGGTCTGCTGCGTCTATTTCACTAAGCCAGCATGGTTCACATCCGCGCGAAAGGGTAAGCATCCGTAAATTCTCCATATACGTAGAGTGAATGTGCCACTTCCCATGTGGAGTAAGGCAGTTCAACGTCTTCGCCTCTTCCTTTTTCAATGTATCGCGCACATCTCCATAAGCATCTGGTTTGGGGGATGGTTTATAAGTCGGTAGGTTTTCACCATAGGCGATGTATAACTCATGATCCAAATAGAAGTGCTGTCTTCCGGTAAGCGTTCTCCAAGGAACAAGGCGCTCTACATTGTAGGTATATGCCGAGTAGGCCCGTCCGTCATGCATTAAGCCTGACCACAAAGGAGATGAGTTGTATCTGCGGGGCTGTGCCTGCAAGTCGGCATAATTGATTCCCACTTGTTCATACCCTTCTCCTAAGTCCTTTAATACTAATCCTGTCTTTTTCTCAGCATTTTCGTAGGCCCTCAGTGTCAACTTACCATTGGTCAACGTAGAAAGTTTAAGCACTGCATTGACAGCACTCGTGTCTTCCTTTAAAGACGGATATACCTTGTCATCAAAACGCTCCTTAGGAAAATGATTGGACTCAACCATTTCTTCATACACGTCATCGCATGCATAATGATTACCATGTGCACCCAATCCACTGGTTTTTATACGATCTCCCAGAGAAATAAACTTTTCGTATAACTTAGTATAGTCCCTATCCACTACGGATATATTGTGCATGGTTTTTCCTGGAATCGCTTCGCATTCACCTTTGTACCAATCTTTTACTTTTGGCTGTGAAATTTCTGCAGACGTATCATGCGACAAGGGTGAGCAAACAATATCCTTCTGTGGTTCAGCTAAGTGTTTCTTTGCCATTTTGCTGGTATGCTCAGCGATTAGTTTAAAAATTTCCCAATCTGTCTTTGCTTCCCACACCGGAGCAATTGCTGCTGAAAACGGATGGATGAAAGAATGCATGTCCGTACTGTTGATATCGGCTTTCTCATACCATGAGGCCGCTGGCAATACGATATCAGAATAAAGAGCCGAAGAGTCCATTCGGAAATTAAGATCAACCACCAAATCCATTTTTCCTTCAGGCGCAATGTCATGCCATTTTACTTCTTCTGTGTGATCTTTTGAATCCGTGGCTATCTTGTTGGAGTGCGTTCCCAGGTAATGCTTTAGGGCGTATTCGTGACCCTTCATACTACCCATGATGGCATTACCCCGCCATATGTACCACACTTTAGGATGGTTTTCTTCTGCTTCCGGATCGCCTACAGCATATTTCAACTCTTTGGACTTCAGTTTCTCTAATACATAGTTGGTGATTTCCTTATCCGTATTCAATCCCTTTCCTTGTGCTTCCTTACTTAGCTCAAGGGTATTCTCATTAAACTGAGGATAGAATGGCATCCATCCCATTCTCACGGATTGAAAAATCGTATCGGCCGTGTGTTGTTTAGTCCAATCATTTTTAGGTACCGTATTGTATTTCGAAAACTGACCGTCATACCGATACTGACAGGTGTTGATATAATGCCAAATGGGTGCTTGCTGAAGTCGTGATGCACTGTGCCAGTCCTTACCAAAAGCAATAGCTCCCCATGAATCCACAGGTGCCAATTTTTCCTGACCTACATAGTGGTTCATCCCTCCTCCATTCTTACCCACGCAACCACACAACATCAACGCCATAATTCCAGCGCGATACATTAAATTAGAGTGATACCAATGGTTAATGCCTGCTCCCACAATGATCATACATTTGCCTTGTGTGAGATTCGCGGTGTTGGCCCACTCTCGAGCAAACTGCTCCACCGTTTTAGCATCTATACCTGTAAAAATTTCCTGCCATGCCGGAGTGTAGGCTGCATCTTTATCGGTGAGATCTTTAGGATAGTCCCCAGCCAATCCACGGTTCACTCCATATTGCGCCATGATTACATCATAAACCGTGGCCACGGGAATTTTACCATTAACGGTTTCAATATATTTTACAGGAACTCCTCTATGCCGATGATTGTCTAATCCAAATTCAGTAAAAGTAACTTGCAACACATCATCATTATTGTTCAGCAGCGTGAGCATTGGGTCATAAGGTTTGTTATCCACCTCATTCTCCAGTTTCATGTTCCAGTTACCTCCGTCTTTCTCCCATCTGTGCCCCATTGCTCCCTTGGGGATCACCAATTTTCCATTTTCATCAATACTTAAAAACTTCCAATCACCATTTTCAACTGAAGCAAACTGTTTCAGTTCGTTTGCTCTTACCAACTGACCCGGTTTGAAATGTTCTCCATCCTTATCCAACTTCACCAGGATAGGGCTATCGGTGTATTGTTTGGTATAATCAAGAAAATACGGAGTTTGCTTTTCGTGGTGCCAGTCTTTCAAAATCAAATGGGTCACCGCCATCCAAAATGCCCCGTCACTTCCTGCGTGTACGGGCACCCACTGGTCAGCATACTTGCATACCTGGCTGAAGTCGGGTGAGAACACAACTGTCTTCGTTCCGTTGTGCCTTGACTCAGCAAAGAAATGGCAATCAGGTGTACGTGTCATATTCAAGCACGCACCCATATCGGCAATCATCTTTGCATTGTACCAATCCGCGCTTTCACACACATCGGTTTGCTCTCCCCAGATTTCAGGAAAAGCAGTTGGCAAATCGCAATACCAATCATAAAAACTTAGGTTCACCCCTCCAAAAAGTTGAAGGAAACGACTTCCAGCTGCATAACTCAACATCGACATGGCAGGTATAGGAGAAAACCCTATGACACGATCTGGCCCATATTTTTTAGCTGTATAAATATTGGCTGCGGCCATTATTTCCATCACTTCATCCCACTGAACCCTTCTGAATCCCCCTTTGCCTCGGGCCTTTTGATAATTTGCTCGTTTCTCAGAATCGTTTTGCAGATTAGTCCAGGCCTGAAGAGGGTCATCCGTATTTTTTCTTTCTGCGCGATAAGCATCAATAAGTGCACTTCGTATCAAGGGATATTTAATACGCAATGGGCTGTACAAATACCAGGAGAAGGAAATTCCACGCTGGCATCCTCTTGGTTCATACGGAGGAATAGAACCTTCAAGCAGAGGATAATCGAGCTGCTGTGTTTCCCATACCACAATACCATCCTTTACATGTATTTGCCAGGAGCATCCTCCTGTGCAATTCACACCATGTGTACTTCGGACAATACGATCGTGTTGAAAACGATTTCTATAAAACTCTTCCCATTTTCTGGTTTGTGGTGATATAATGTCTTCTATCCAACTCATAACTGATTGTTAATACGTTTAAGATTAATAAGGAGCTGATTTCAATTGTCTGTCGTATATACGTTGGTTTACGCTTTCCTTTCTGCGACTTCTCCAGGCAAAAGAATAAATACCGAGAAGAGCAATGAAGCATATACCGCTTGCCCAAATAAAATACTGTTTGTAGTCACGCGCTTGTTGGTCGTATTGTTGTTCATTTGCGTATTTCAAAAATGCAGTGATGTTATATACTTCTTCATCTGAAATAACTGCATTTTGATATGCTTCTCTCATCGCAGGAAATGGTGAACTGCCTACTATGGCTTTCACTCCCGCTTCATTCATTCTGGCAAAAACATCAGTAAGATCTTTTGCCAAAAGTCCTCCCCCAATTAATTTGTTATTCTTTACATTGTGGCAAGAAATACATGCCGCCCCTCGCCCTTCAAGTCGTTGTTCACCAGTAAAAAGCATTCTTCCTATCTCAATCTCTGATACAGTAGCGTCATCTACCGATCGAATAGGCACTTCGGGTTCTGTATTCACATTGTCAGATGATTTACTTCCATCTGCCTGAGCAACATAATCTGGGCTTTTTGTTTTAACATATTCAATAATAGATTTGATTTCGTCTGTTGAATAAGGAGCATCCGGCATGATCATTTTATTATACTCATTAAAGAGTGCGACAGCATCAGCGTCTCCATTGTTAATCATCGTTTGTGACGACTTAATAAAGTTCAACATCCATTCATCTGACCTTCTTTTGTGAACATCCACAAGATCAGGGCCAATAAGGTTTCCCTTATTTATTGTATGGCAGGTGGAACAGAAGGAATTGAAAAGTAATTCTGGGTTTTGTTGTGCAAAAATAGCAGAATTGAAAAACACTAATACAACACAGAAAATCAGCTTTGACTGCTTCATAACTTATGGATTGGATATGTTAGGATAAATATCTATTTTTCATATGAGTATTAAAAGACTTTTTTATCTTTTATTAAAAATAAATTTTAACGGTTATATCCAAGGCAAAAATGGTTTTAGACAGTTATCCATTCTTGTTAATTAGAATTAGTCTAAACAAAAAGATGACTCTTATTTGATGTTCACAAAATACAAACGATGCGCCTCAGCAATAACATACTGCACATTGCCAAAGTCATTGGGTTATTACTAATTGTGATCATGATTTGGTTAACAGCCAATCGCACGAGTACTCCGGCCAGGTATAAAAATAACCAGGAAAAGGTCAGTGGGTATTTTAATGAAGGAGGCGCCAATGGAACCTGGACATGGTGGTATCCAAATGGTAGTAAGATGACTGAAGGAGTATTTGTAAATGGCAAACGAAATGGAACATGGCATACCTGGTACAGTAATGGCCACAAAAAAAGCGAGGCGACTTATAAAACTGATAAATTAAATGGTCCTTATATCAGTTGGTTTGAAAATGGAACAATAAAATCGATTAATAATTATAAAGAAGACCGTTTAGATGGTTTGCAACAATATTATGATACCGCTGGGCGATTGATAGAGGAAAAAAATTATATTGAAGGAGAAATAAAACCGAAAGATCGTATTAACAACTAAAAGACAGATGCAATGGGGAAAAAAAATATGCCTAAGCCACCAAAGTTTTATGAAGAATTTGTTAAAAAATATCCACAGGTAGCGGATACATACGAGGAGTTGGGCAATGCCGTCCATGACCAAGGTCCTTTAAATGAACGTGATCGTGCTCTTATCAAACTTGCCATCTCTGGTAGTCATTTATACAGCAGTGCCTTCAAAGCTCATATCCGAAAAGCAATTGCAACAGGCGTATCGCGTGAAGAGATTGAACACCTTGTTTTGCTATTTTTGCCAACAATAGGCTTTCCAACAATGATGGCAGCTATGGGAATAGTAACTGAGCAAATGGAAAAAAAATAATTCTACTGTTTCTCGGTATCAAGGTAAGAGTCGCCTGACGAGCTTATGTAACAAGCCAAAAAATGTTATGGTCCACGCCATAAGTGCGAGATAAATAAAATACTTTGGAATAGGGAATAAAAAATCTAAGCTCATGGCTTCTGCCATTTCGAATGTGCTGACTGTGTACATGCCCAGAGGGAAAACTGCTCCCCAGTATAATGGATCGTAAGAGATGGGAAATTTTTGGTAAACATGCCGCCATACGGCAAGTATCACTAACATAGGTATCCACCAGGTGCCTGTTGCCCAATAAAAAATGCTAAATCCTTTTAGAAAAGCCAGTGTTGAGAGCAGGAACGGTGCGTGTGGAGTATTGATAATAAGTAATGAACCTGCCATGGTTGAAATCGCCATGGCTCCCATGTTGATCCAGTAGGGCGGAGAAAGATCGTCTGGTGAAAATTTAAAAAAAGTATAGCGATAAAATATCAGAGACATCATCCATATATATTGCATACCACCCCAGAGCCACATAGAAAAAGCAAAAAAGTTCATGATCAACTTATATTCAACCATGTGCATGGATAGTTTTGCACTTAAAACTGCAAGAGCCTGCGTTGAAACAACGGCCAACAACCAAGCTCCATTAATGCCTTCTGCCAACGTGGGCTTTTTTTCCTTAATGGTGAATGTGGTAAAAATAGTATAGGTGATTAGCAACCATAAAATAATACCCACGAACCAAAGTATTAGTGCTACCGAATAATTATTTTGAATGAGAACAAATTGTGTACCCAGAATACAGGTCGCAGCTACAATGGTGAAAAAACCAGGTCCCTTGGCATGATCAAAAAGATCTGCAAGAAATTCCTTTCGGTACCATGTAAATCGCAACAAAAAAGCAGTGCATAATATCAAATAAAAAAAAATATTTAGCCAAAACATTCCGATGGAGATAAGCTCCATCCCCAACAAATAACAGCCTACAGAGTTTACACCCGTTGCCATTACCAATGCAAAATAGGAAGGAGGCAATTCCTCTATCATCTTATGAATTGCCCTTATGCCGCTATTGTTTGTTTGTGGGGATTGCTGCCGTGCCATCTATTTTTTGGTTGCTGCACGCTGTAGTACAATACAAATCACAGCAATAAAAGCAAGAAACATCCAACAGGTAGTCCATACTCCGGTGGCCTTTAGAAAATATCCAAAGATTATCGGATTAAAAAAGCCTCCTAACCCTCCTAAGACACCAACAATACCTCCTACTGTTCCTATATCATTTGGATAATAATCTGACACATGCTTATAGACTGCTGCACTGCCAATGCCCATCATAATACCAACTATAAATATCAAACCCGAAAATATCCATTTGTTTGCCTGAAAGTAGATGTGTGTCACTCCCCTGGCTATCAACTGTCCCTTGTTCACCACATCACCTATCTTTACTACCGGCTCTTGGTTAAAGGAGGTTGTAGGCAAGAATAGAAACCCTTCATCTGTGTGCTCAATACCAAAATAAAAAGTTACTTCTTCCTCTGCATCAATTGAGTTTTGCAACATGTACTTATCATCATCAATCCTGATCTCACTGGAGGAAACTTCAGTTACTGTTCCTTGCTGAGTAGCCATAATTCCTTGTCCGGGCGCCATTATTTCCATCCGAGGGACAAAAAGAAAGACCAGGCACACCAAACAGACACCAAATACCCACAAGAGCACTATCCTTGCACCTGCTTTATCTGACAGCCAGCCACCAAAAGATCTTATCACACTGGAAGGCAAACTAAATGCTGTTGCCATAAACCCTGCCGTAACGATGGTCATAGAATAAACATTGACATAATACGGAATAAGCCACTGGGCCAGCGCCACAAAACTTCCAAAAACGAAGAAGTAGTACAATCCAAAGCGCCAGACACGAAATTCTTTCAACGGAAGGAGTCGCTGAATCATCGTCTTGCCCTCGCTTGGTTTTCTATTCTCTGTTCCAAGCAAAAATATTACAGCAAATAAAACCAATAGCGCGGCATACAGTTTTGGCAAAGTTCTCCATGCCTCAAGATCCGCACCTTGATTGGTAAGACTATTAAGTATACTTGGAGCAAACAAAGTGGTGAGTGCAGCACCTACATTCCCCACTCCAAAAATACCCAGTGCAGTCCCTTGCTTTTCCTTAGGATACCAAATAGCAGTGTAGGCAACTCCTGCCGCAAAGGCACTTCCCGATAAGCCAAATCCAAAACTCAAAAAAAGAAATGATGTATAACTATTTGCCAGAGATAAAAAAAACATGGGAATAGCACAGAAAAGCAAAATGCCTGTCATCACCCATCTCCCCCCTAATTTGTCTGTAAGAATGCCTATCGGTAATCGCATAACAGAGCCAACTAAAACCGGAATTCCTAATAAAAAGCCTATCTCAACAGAATTCCATGTAAATAAATTGTTCTCCACTAAAAAAGTTACTAATACCCCATTAATCATCCATGCTGCAAAGCAGACAGTGAATGCCATGGTGTTAAGAAATAACATGCGATGTGATTTTGCGCTAAGATGTGTATCCATATATATTATTTATCCTGAATTGCTTCTCGCTACAAAAACCTATGTTCTTAAAAATTGTAACGACTTAGTTATTATCATTGTAATCAAAATAAAATTTCAAAAATCTATTCTTCTTGTTCTGGTCGAATAAGCAGTGCAACATAACTCCAGTTTTGTACTGTAGCCGGGTTGCTTTCACCACTCATCACTTTAAAAGAATCACTTGCAAACAATTGCGAATACCCTCCCTGTAGGGATATAACCTTATTGGCGATGAATCCAATGGTAAAATCCAACTCTGTACCTAATGCACTACTAAGTCTTTCACTGCTGACATATACATCCGCAGCTGTTAAGAATTGATGTGTATTAAGTGATAGAAATAATTTTTGTGAAGGGTCATATCGCAATCGTAGAAAAAAATCTTGCAAGCCAACAGAATTGATATGTCGGCCACCTGCGTAGAAAAAATCCATGTAACCATTGTGAGCATGGTTGGTTCCATAAAAAGGATTATAAGATCGGTTGACATTGTCATTTGCCTGCTGTGAAGTGCCGGAAAGAACTTCATAACCCAATGTGGTTTGTAGTTTCCGCCCCTCGTCTTCATCCCAAGCAATTTTATGAGAAGCCTGAATGCTGACATTATAAGCATCCGTTTTCTGGCCTGTAATATTTTTACCAAGCTGGCGGTAATAAAACCCTGAAAAAGCAAAATCTCCAACCTTGTACAAAACTTTAGGAAATCCTACAGTCTGGGTATACCTGATTTTCAATTTTCCCTGGTCATCTTGTTCCAGTCCATTGTTCCAAAACAAAAAACTTGACTCCAATGAACCCCATTGGTTCTCATAGTGAAGTAGTTGTGCCGTTTTATATTGATTGCTTATTGTATAAGGCTCTCTTGCCAGAGCTGCTTTGGCTTGATTATAGCCTGCACCGATGTGCAACTTCATGTGTTCTCTTTCGAATTTGACCACCGCAAAGTCGTGTGACCTTGCTTGTAAAGCCCAATCAAGATTGCCTAAAAAACGTGTATTGTCATAATTTAACTCCTGTCGTCCCAGCTTTACGGTCCACAATTCTCCAAGGGGAACTTCGGCATAGGCCTCATGAACAGATAGAAAATCATCAGTTAGGTTGGCTTGCGAAGTACTGCCCCATGTACGCACATCCTGTACACTGGTAAAAAACTTAACCTTTTCATGGTCATATTGGAAATGGATCCTTGTACGCTGTCCAACACCAAAATAAGGTTTCTGCCCTTTTTCTATAAGTCGCGCATAGCCGTTTCGATACTCACCCCGCGATAATAGTTGGCCTCCTACTGTAAACTGGGCAATAGCACTTGGCGAAAGCGCCATAAACCCAATCACCATCATTGATATACTCGTATAAATGTTCAGTTTCTGCCGCATCGGATCACATTTTAATCCTAACCAACTACCACCTATCGTTTAATTTTTTCCCCTCATTATTATTTTTGTCTTTATCTGTAATTTGATCATCGGGTATGCCACATTGGCCTTTGTTGATCCCTTGAGATGATCTTTATCGTTGATAATTGTGTGGAGTTAGCCTTATAACTACTCCTGTTATCAGTAATTATCACCCTCCTGCTTCCTCTTACTTCAAATCAGGTACTCAGAACGCCATATCTCCAAATTGGCTTCAAAAGGGCGCATTGTACCCTGCCTCCACTCTAATCCAATTGATCTTTTCCAATAAAAATGGATTCCATCTTACAGTACTCATTTTTAGAAGTTTCGATTTTTACCTGATTTCAAAGGTTCTAACCAAAATTAATAAAGTGATAATAATAAAAGACTATTTTATCTTTTATTTATTTTACCTTTGCACATTATATTATTCAAACAATACATCATGCAATTCACATCACCTCATTCCTTTCATATTCCCGTCATGGGCTTAGCCTATACCATCGATACCCCAGTCAAAGTAGCTCGGTTCGGGGTCTCTTCCGTAATTTCTATCATCGAAGACAACCTGGTAGAGAAAATGAGAAGTCATTACTATCCATCAATTGGCAGACCATACGTACCAATTAACACCAATGAAGAGGACTACCGCGCCAAACGAATTACTGATTACCTGAACCTCGTCAACCTAATCGTCAAACAGCAGTTTGAAGAATTGAAGGCCTCCCCATTTGAAGCAGGTTCAGATTTGAATAAATATTTCGAAATGTTGCCTGATAACACAGATCTGAAAAGAATCTTCAATCTGATGGCTGATCTCAATGACCCGGAAGACATAATGCAACTAGAACACTGGCTGAAGACTCAAATTCAACCGGGAAGCATTGATGTGAACATCATGACCAAACTGGACAAAAATAACTATGACAAACAGGGAAATGCGATTGAAGATGGCTCAGACGCAGTAGCCGCCTTGCGTGGTTACGCAAATAGTGATTTATCTAACTCATCCGTGATTCTTTCCGCTGGTATGAACCCCCGTCTTTTCAGCTACATGGAGAAGCATAGTGTATTTGATGCCGATAGTAGTGGCAATTTTGAGAAAAAAATCGTGATCAAAGTGTCTGATTATCGGTCAGCCCTCATCCAGGGTAAAATGTTGGCAAAGAAAGGCCTTTGGGTGAGTGAATTTAGAATCGAGTCAGGATTGAATTGTGGCGGACATGCATTTGCTACTGAGGGCTATTTAATTGGCCCCATCATGGAAGAGTTTAAAGAAAATAAGGAAGAATTAAGCTCCAGCTTATTTGAAATTTATAATCAGGCGTTAATAGCGAAAGGAAAATCTGGTTTTAAACAGCCTCATACAATTAAAATCAGTGTGCAGGGTGGAATAGGAACTCATGCAGAAAATGAATTACTCAATACATATTATGGTGTTGATAGCACCGGTTGGGGCACACCATTTTTGCTAGTTCCCGAAGCCACAACAGTGGACGAAGCTACACTGAAACTGTTAAGTAAGGCAAAAGAAGAGGATGTTATTCTCAGCAAGAATTCCCCGCTGGGTGTACGCTTTCATTACCTGAAGGGCACTACAGGCGAAAAGGAGAAACTAGACAGAATAGCAAAGGGCAAGCCCGGCAGTCCCTGTACAGAAAAATACCTGGTTTCCAATACGGAATTTACTAAAGAGCCTATCTGCACGGCATCCCGGGTTTACCAGAAGAGGAAAATTGAACAACTGAAAGAACAAGGCCTGCCTGAACAGGAATACAAGGAACAACTACAGGATGTACTTGATAAAGAATGTTTGTGTATTGGCTTAAGCAATGCGGCCGTTAAAGAATATAAAGTTGAACCATTCAAAAAGCTTGAAGCTGTTAATATCTGCCCCGGGCCTAATATTGCATACTTCACTGAAATTGTTTCCCTAAAAAAGATGGTTGACCATATTTATGGACGTCTTAATATCCTTCAAAATGACAACCGCCCACATATGTTTATTAAGGAGCTCTCACTTTACATCAACTATTGGAGCGAATTGCTTGGAGAAAGTAAGGCGCTTGTTGACAAAAAGAAGCAAACCTATATTAAAAATTTTCATGGGAATCTACTCAATGGAATTGCTTATTACCGCGATCTCTCCGCAAAATTATCTGATGAGTTCGCAACACTAGAGCATAAGATTAACAGTGGGCTTGATGAAGCCGAGCGTCAACTTGCCGAATTGCTATCCGGGTACCTTGCTAAGGTGGCAATTCCAGCTTGATTTTTGTTTAGGTTATTTTTTTTGTAATTAGCCCAAACCAAATTTGAATTATGTTTTCAAAGGCTTGCGAGTATGCCATTAGGGCCACTTTATATATATCCATTAAAAGTGTGGAGGGTTCAAGATTAGGAATTAAAGAAATTGCCAAAGAAATTGATTCCCCTGAACCTTTCACAGCAAAAATCCTTCAAACCCTCTCGCGTGAAGGAATCATTTCTTCAATAAAGGGACCCAAAGGAGGGTTTTATCTTGAGCCTAATGCGAAACCTATACCGATCAACAGCATTATTAAAGCCATTGACGGTGAAGATGTATTGCATACTTGCACTCTCGGATTAAGGGAGTGTTCGGACAAATTCCCATGCCCCATTCACCATGAAGTGAAGGAATACAAAGAGCATGTACGAAAAACAATGAAGTCTAAAACTGTTCAGGATTTAACGCTAGAACTGTCTAAGGGAAAGACCTTTTTAAAAATTGGTAAACGGAAATAAAACTTATTTTCCTGTCCACCATTTCGCTTCTTAATAATACGGGCAATTCAACTTATAGGTTTTTGCTCATTATAACCTCTAGCCAAAAGATCACATTACCTTTTCAAGTCCCTTTTTCGCAAAGCCATTGTCCAGGGCTGGTTTAATTACCTTCAAATCGTTAATAGGTAAGTTTCTGTTCCTCCTTAAAAACGGATAAATGATCATTGAAAAAGCAATAAAAACCAGCAATCCGGCCGATGCAAAAACTATAAAATAAGGAATAAGATTCTTCATCATCACACTAAAAGGGATTGCTTGTTCACTCATCTGCCAAATGGATCGCTGAACTCCTGCTACAACAAGCGATGAAAAAAAAACAAATAAGGCTCCATTTAACAAAACATATCCATTCTGTAGCAGACGCTGATATCGATTGAAGTTCACAATTTGTCCGCTCAGAATATCAAAAACAAACGCCATAAGCAGCATTGAATTGATCCCAATAGTGGTTCCCATCACATGGGCTACCGTAATATGTGTACCATGAGTATATACGTTGATAGCAGGTACTGACATCGCTATAGCAAGGACAAGGTTTATCAATATCCAAATGTCAGCAGTCCAAAGAAAACGGAATGCCCAATGATTATTGTACCGCTGGGCTTGTGTCAATGATGCTTTCCACGTGTAAATCATTCTGCCAAGGATCAACAATTCAGTCATGCTTACTAAATAACCCACATGCTTAATGTTGCTGCTTATTGGTAAAGTATAAATATGATGACTCCAATTAAAAAATAAATTAAACAACCCAAGAAAATACAACAGGAAGGCAATATTGGAACGACCATACTTTCTATCCTTATTGATTTTCTCCATAAGATAGATTGCTGAACCATAGATGAGCATGTTCCAACAACCCACTAATGATCCATAAGACTTCCACTGAACGGTCATGTCCCTAATAATATCTTGCTGGAAATAGGGCAACAACCACAAGTAGGATTCTGTAAAAATAAAAAGAAAGCCTATCGCACCGGTAAACCACATCCAAACATAAACCGGCTGGTTTTTAATCGACCCAATTGATTTAATAAAATTAATAACAAATAAAACCCATCCGGCAATAATGGCAATCCCAAGAAATGGAGGGAATTCCCAATACTCACGTCCCCCAAACATGCCCAAAATATAGCTGGAGAGAATAAGTGTTATGGTAATAATAAATACGATGAGCTGAATCCATGATAAACGAACTGAGAATAATTTTCTACCTGTAAACTCTTGTGTATAATGCAAGACTGTACCCATTGCTGCCAACAGAATCCAAAAAACAACAGAAGAAACGTGAAGAGGTCTGATTTTCTCAAATGATAAAATATTCTTCATAAATCCCGGGATAACATATTGCAGCCCTCCCAACACACCAAAGAACATTCCCACCAATAGCAGTATCAAACCAGCTTGTATGAATATTTGCGGTACTGAGATCTTATTGACCCTCAATGGTTCCATAATAATTAATCTTAAATTGTTTGGGATCCGACTTTCCGGATTCATCAACATGACGCATGTATTCCAATAATGCGCTCATTTCATGTTCCTGCAACTGAAACGAAGGCATAACCGGGGTTCCTGCCGCCACAAAAGCACTTATATACAATGGCCCTTTCCCGGCTGCTGAATAGGTGTTAGTAAGATCAGGGCCCAGGAAACCGCCCAAGCCATAAATTTGATGACAGGCACCACAATTTTTGTTTTGCCATATCATCTTCCCCTCCATGATCATCTTTGAGTTTTCTGCCGACTCGGGAACTATCGGTTGTTGATATATAATTGAAGTATAAATAACAAACGATACTGTCAGACAAGAAATTAATATGTATTTCGTTTTTTCCGTCATTACAATATTGAAGAATAGGCAAAATTATAATAAATAAAGACTTGTTAGTCCTTATTGTAGTAAATTTGTCTTTGGTAATCAAAATGCTTGAATGGTGTATACAGGATTAGGGGAGAAAATTGGTGAGGGCATCATCGTAAAGATGGTTGAAACCGATCAGGAATTAAGGGATTTTATTTCATTTCCTTACAAGCTGTACCGAAACAACCCGTACTATGTCCCTCCACTCAAAAAAGGTCAGGCAACCATCTTTAGTAAAGATAAAAATCCTGCTTTTGAGCATTGTATTTCCCAATATTGGCTTGCCTTCAAAGAAGGCAGATTAGTGGGGCGTATAGCAGGAATTATCAATTACTCTTTTATTGACAAATGGAACAAAAAATACGCTCGTTTCGGATGGTTTGATTTTGAGGACGATGAGGAAGTGGCCAAATCATTATTGGCTGCTTGCGAAGGCTGGGCAAAGGAACATGGTATGGAAGCAATACATGGCCCAATGGGTTTCACCAATTTCGATCCTGCAGGAATGTTGATAGAGGGATTTGATCAAATTGCTACCATAGCTGCATTGTACAATTACCCTTATTATGTTACCTGCACAGAAAAAGCAGGATACCAAAAAGATGTGGATTGGATGGAGTACAAAATATCCTTGGATAAGAAAGTGCCCAAAAAAATAGAACAACTGGCAAGCGTGGTGAAGAGGAGAAATAAAGTACGTATTATTAATCCACAAAATTCTCATGACATTGACCGCTATGCTCACGAAATATTTGAGTTAATAAATACGTGTTATAGTCATTTGTATGGGATGGTTGAATTAACAGAAAAACAAATCCAGTTTTATATCAAACAATATTTACCCATCATTCGAAAAGATTTCATCTCACTGATAATTAATGAAAGTGGAGCACTCATTGCCTTTGGGATTATTATGCCTTCACTTTCAAAAGCATTACAAAAGGCCAATGGTCGTTTGTTTCCTTTTGGATTCCTGCATCTATTTGTGAGTATGAGAAAAAACAATATGGGCGAACTTTGGCTCATCGCTGTGCGTCCCGATTATCAAGGCAAGGGAATTAATGCTTTGCTAATGGAGGAAGCCAACAAAGCCTACATTAAAAATAAAATTTTTACGGTTGAAACAAATCCTGAATTGGAAGACAACAAGCAAATACAATCGCTTTGGGATTATTATGATGCGTTTCAACACAAGAGAAGAAGGTGTTATATAAAATATTTATAAGTCATGAAACCTACGGTAGACACAAAAAAAATCGCAGATTCCATCAGAGAGTTAAAGGAAAGAAAGAACGCTATCATCATAGCTCATTATTATCAAACACCGGAAATTCAGGAGGTAGCGGATGTGGTGGGCGACAGTTTACAGATGGCTCAACATGCTGCACAATCCCAGGCTGATATTATTGTGGTGGCAGGCGTTTACTTTATGGCCGAGACCGCAAAGATTCTTAACCCTTCGCGCAAGGTACTTCTTCCTGACACCGGTGCAGGTTGCTCCCTGGCCGACTCCTGTCCTCCTGATAAATTCAAAAAATTCATTGAAGCACATCCCGGCTCACCTGTTGTAACTTATGTTAATTGCAGTGCTGAGATAAAAGCAATGAGCGATATCGTATGCACATCTTCTAACGCAGTAAAAATTATTAATTCAATCAAAACCGACAAGCCAATTCTATTTGCTCCGGACGTAAATCTGGGTAAATACCTGATTCAGCAAACAGGGAGGGATCTGATATTATGGGACGGAAGTTGTGTCGTTCATGAAAACTTTTCAATTGACAAAATTCTTGACCTTCATGCGGCTTATCCCGATGCCAAGTTTATTGCTCATCCTGAATCACAACCCCATATTCTGCGTATTGCTTCTTATGTTGGCTCTACAAAGGGTATGATCGATTTCGTAAAGCGCGATCATCACCAGCAATATATTGTGGCCACAGAGGCAGGGATTTTATATCAAATGCAAAAGGAGGTTCCCCATAAGACACTTATTCCCGCACCGGCATTTGAAGACAATACCTGTGCGTGCAGCGAATGCCCTTATATGAAAATGAACACCATGGAAAAGCTTGAAAGCTGCCTAAGAACGGAGCAACCCGAGATTTTTGTTCAGGAACCCGTTCGTAAAAAAGCAGTGCGTGCATTGAATGCCATGCTGAAACTTTCCGCTCAACCAGCACAGTCAATGAGTATGGAGGTATAGCAAGTCGCTTGTAGTCCGCTGAAGCAACCACGATCAACAAGAAAAGTAATACCCTCTTTTTATTTCACGTCCGACCACTCTGCAAATGAATCGCGCGTTTCATATAGTTTTAAAGATTTGAGTTGAACGTGTTCGGGTAAGCAGGAATAAATTTGGTTACGAGAAAAAATTAACAAGTTTTCTGCAGTAGGCTCAAAATCGAATACAACAAGTTCATCAGATGAAAAGGTATTCTTTGTTTTTGCGAGATATGCCTTTGATAAAATCAACTTATGGTCTAACACTTTAATGACTGCCTCCTGAACCCGGATTTTCAGGTCTTTAAAGTCAATTATTATTCCCAACCCAGGAATAAAATCTTCACTTGCTTGTCTCGCTTGTACAGTTACCTGTAATTCATACGAGTGTCCATGGATATGCTGGCAACTGCCGGGATATTCATTAATGGCATGGGCTGCTTCGAATCTAAAAATCTTGGTGATGGAAATCATATTGAATCATTTTCATCTGCTACTAATTTCATGCTTGTTTCAGATTGAATGACTATGGCAAAGTATCATTCCAGTATCTGTTTTGCTAATTAGTCACTTCACGATTTAATCTCAAACCTTGCCTGGAAAAACCTAAGGTACTTTGGCTCATACACCATTTTCAAACCTTTGATCTTACTTCTTCTCTCATACACTGCGGCTACCGATTCTGCGATTACATCCATGTGGGCTTGCGTATACACCCTACGTGGCATCGTAAAGCGAACCAGTTCGAGCTTTGGGTAATAATTTTCTCCATTGGCCTTTCGCCCGGCAGACACAACTCCACGCTCCATGGTGCGCACACCAGAATCAATGTAAATTTCTGCAGCCAACGTCTGTGCTGGAAATTCATCTTGTGTGAGATGAGGAAGAAAAGCCCTTGCATCCACAAATATGCCATGGCTGCCAATGGGTTTTACAATGGGAATGCCATACGATTCCATCTGATGACCCAGGTACTCCACCTGCCCTACCCGCGCCCGCTGATGGTGGTCATTCACACTTTCAGCGATACCAATAGCAATTGCCTCCATATCTCTTCCTGCGAGGCCACCGTAGGTATGTAATCCTTCATAAACTACTACCAGGTTTCTTGCCTCTTCAAAAATATCGTAGTCATTGATAGCCATAAAGCCACCGATATTGACCAGCGCATCTTTTTTGGCACTCATAGTGGCTCCATCCGTAAGTGAGCATATTTCTTTTACAATGTCTTTAACTGATTTCTTTTCGTATCCTTTCTCCCTTTGTTGAATAAAATAAGCATTCTCCGCAACACGGGTCATGTCATGAATAATGCGAATTCCATTTTTCTTAGTATAAACCCTCAATTCCTTTAAGTTCTTCATACTTATAGGTTGTCCTCCCGCCATATTTACGGTGGTGGCAATGCTTACATAGGGTATTCGTTTTGCCCCATATTTTTTTACCAGAATATCAAGTTTATCAATATCTACGTTTCCTTTGAACAGAAATTCACTATTGGGGTCATGGGCTTCGTCCACAATAATATCGTAGAATTTTCCGCCAGCAAGTTCCTGATGTAATCGTGTAGTAGTGAAATACATATTACCAGGAACAATATCACCCTTCTTGATCAAAATTTTTGAAAGTATATTTTCTGCTCCCCTCCCCTGATGCGTGGGTATAATGTACTTGTAACCATAGTATTCCTTGATGGCCTTTTCCATCCGGAAAAAACTCTTACTTCCTGCATAGGCCTCATCACCAATCATCAACCCTGCCCATTGTTGATCACTCATAGCGTTGGTTCCGCTATCTGTGAGCAAGTCAATATAGACGTCCTCCGATTTCAATAAAAAAGTATTGTAGCCAGCTTCCTTAATTGCTTTTTTTCGATGTGCAATGGTTGTCATTTTCAATAACTCAACCATTTTCATTTTATAAGGTTCTGCCCAGGAACGTTTTATTAATTGTTTTTTCATCTGATCGTAATTCTATTTTTTTTTTGCGTCAGGTAGCACTCTATAAAAAGGGTGACCTTTATTTTTTCCAATCCATTCAAGTATTGTCAATCTCAGGGGATCAACCATTTTCAATGTCATTGACTTCGGTAATGCCCTCCCTTCTTTTAGCCTGCACAAGCGAATCCATTGCCAAACAATAAAAGACAAAATTATCTTTTTCTTCTCAGTTTGCTAACAATTCACTAAAAAATGACTTTAGTCTATATCGCAGTTGATCAAAATCATTTTTATCAAGGGTTTTTATAATGACCTTTCAGAGAAAATAACTGCTTAAATTATACTCCCCGTACTTCACTAAAATTATCGGATATGATAAAAATAGATCAAAAATACCAGGCGCTTCTTTTGGAGGCTGTCGAGGAATTGATGTACAAAGTTTCATTGGAATTAGCCAATTTAAAGGGAGAACCACTTACAAAGATCAGAAAGGATCTTACGAGAAAGCAGGAAGAAATTGAGACCCTTCAGCGCCTCATTTACCTCTCTAAAGATTGAAGTAAAGTGAAAATCTAGTATAAATAGCGCGTTGTCTTCAACAATCGCTTTTTTTCACTTTTTGACTATTAAAAGATCGTTTTATCCTTTATTATTGTTGCTAAAAGTAGCGAAGAAATTCTTTCACAAATAATGACTGTAGACGATATTTTCAATATTGACCCCACTACAATTAAGACGCTAAAAAAATTCCGCCTGAATCAGCTACTTGGCGAACAGGTAGAATTCGAAGAAGCCTGTCGCAGAAAAGGGGTTTGTAGCGAAATGGTAAAAAAGGAATTGTTGCACGCCTACCATACAGGTCATCCATATTTTGATATATCAACCTGGTCACCAGATCAGTTGGTCAATTCACTTCATCTAAAACAACATTCACTAATAAAAGAATTAATTAAAAAAATAGACATCACATTTGATCAGGTCATAACCCAATATGGCTCAAACCGGACTGAACTAAATAAGATCAAAACATCATTTGATGAGGTGAAAGAAGAATTAGAAAAACACATGTATACTGAAGAAATGATAATATTCCCAGCTATACAAAATATTGTCAACTTAAGTAAAGGTCAATCTCAAGAAGTGAAAACATTATTCCGCCTGTTATACCCTATTGAGGTAATGAAAGCTGAACATGATAAAATATTCAAGGGAATGAGAGACATTAAAAAAGCAAGTCGAAACTTCAAAGTTCCAAAAAACACCTGCCAGTCGTTCAATACCCTATACAATCAGTTACAAACTTTGAAAAGTACGTTAAAAAGTATTTTAGCTATTGAAAACAATATTTTATACCCGGCAGCCCTTAAACTTGAAAAAGAGGCATGTTTCACATAAAGACTTAATTGTACATTATATATCATCCTATTTTTTAAACTTAAAACCCAACAACCCATGGAACTCAATCAGGAAATCTTAAGTGACATAGTTATCTACATGAAGTATGCTCGGTATATACCTGAGCTTCAAAGACGGGAGCAATGGCCCGAAATATGTGAACGGTACGAAACCATGATGGTTGAAAAATACCCACAACTAAAGGAGGAAATCCATGAGAATATGAAGTGGGTAGTAGCAAAAAAAGTGCTCCCTTCTATGCGTGCCATGCAATTTGCTGGCCCATCTATTGCAAGGAATAATAGCCGAATCTACAACTGTGCTTATCTGCCTGTAGATGACATAAGGGCATTTTCCGAAGCAATGTTTCTTTTATTAGGAGGAACTGGCGTTGGGTTTTCTGTACAACAACATCATATTTCCGAGCTGCCTCCTATAAAAAAAGCTGTAAAGCACAGAAGATTTTTAATTGGAGATAGCCTTGAGGGTTGGGCCGATTCAATTAAGATGATCATGAAAGCCTACTTTGGACAAAGCAAGGCATTCCCAGACTTCGACTACTCGGACATCAGGCCAAAAGGTGCAAGATTAGTAACAGCCGGAGGTAAGGCTCCCGGGCCTGAGCCTCTTAAGGTATGTCATGCGCATATGACTGCTATTTTAGATCGCAAAAAGAATGGAGAACATTTATCTTCTCTGGAATGTCACGACCTGATGTGTCATATCGCCAATGCTGTTTTGGCGGGTGGTATCAGAAGATCGGCAATGATATCATTGTTCACCCTGGATGATGAAGAAATGCTTACATGCAAATTTGGAAACTGGTGGGAACTTAATGAGCAACGTGGGAGAGCCAATAACTCGGCTGTGCTACCCAGAGAGGAAACTACACAAGAAGAGTTTTTTGAACTTTGGAAAAAAATTGAACTATCTGGAACAGGTGAGCCTGGATTCTACTTTACCAATCATCCTGACTGGGGCACTAACCCGTGTTGTGAGATAGCCCTTCGTCCTTTTCAATTTTGCAACTTGTGTGAGATTAATGTTTCCGATGTTACAACTCAGGAAGAATTAAATTCACGCGCCAGAGCAGCTGGTTTCTTGGGCACACTTCAGGCTGGCTTTACAGATTTTCATTACCTCCGCGAAATTTGGAAAAAAACAACAGAGCAAGATGCACTCATCGGAGTAGGGATGACTGGTATTGCAAGTGGAAGAGTCGCCAAATTAGATTTAAAAGAAGCAGCCGATGAAGTAAAGCATGTCAATGTGGAAGTTACTGCAAAGATTGGGATTGAGTTTGCTGCCCGTTGTACTACCATAAAGCCATCAGGTACCAGTTCATTGGTACTCGGAACCTCATCAGGCATACATGCTTGGCATAACGATTATTATCTGAGAAGAATGAGAATTGGAAAAAATGAAGCCCTGTATGAGTACTTGCGTGACAATCACCCCGAGCTACTTGAAGACGACTTACTCAACAGCAAGCAAGCCATTGTGTGTATTCCACAAAAGGCACCTGAGGGGAGTATATTGAGAACAGAGAGTGCCATGGACATGCTTGAAAGGGTTAAAAGCTTTAATATGGAATGGGTTCGCAATGGTTATCGGTTGGGATACAATGCCAATAATGTATCAGCTACAGTATCGATAAAAGAGAATGAGTGGAAAGAAGTGGGAGAATGGATGTGGGAAAACAAGGCCTCCTACAATGGGTTGAGCGTTCTTCCTTACGACAATGGAAATTACAAGCAACCTCCTTTTGAGGACATTAGCCAGGAACACTATGAAGAATTAGAAAAATCACTGAGGAATATAAACCTGGCCATGATTTACGAGCCTGATGATGCCACTGATTTACAAGCTGAAGCGGCATGTGCAGGAGGGGCGTGTGTAATACAATAAAGAGAGTATAATTAGTCATTTCAGAACGTCTTCTATAAACAAACAGCCCCTCAAAGTTAATTTTGAGGGGCTGTTTGTTTTTGATTCTAAAATGTGATCCCACTGGGATCTGTGTTTTTCTTAATAACCTTAAAATCGGATACTTAACGAGTAAAGCAATTGTTGACGAACCGAATCCCCACCCGTTATTTGTCAGCAACAAACTTTATAAATGCTATTGCCTTTCAATTTAGATCCAATGCGAGCGGTAGCAAGCATTCATAAAACTTGATAATAATGTTTATTATTATAAACATTATTTATACATTTGTACATTATAACAAACATTATGAGTCGTAAACCCTTACTATTGCCTAAGAACCTGAAAATTATGGCTGAATTAGGAGAAAATATTAAACTAGCACGACTTCGCAGAAAGCTAAGCACAGAGCAGGTTGCAGAACGAGCCAATATTGCCCGGACAACACTTTGGGCCATTGAGAAGGGTTCCCCTAATGTAGCGATGGGTTCCTATGTTCAGGTACTCTTTGTACTTGGTCTGGAACGCGATCTTTTGAAGGTTGCCGGGGATGATCCCCTCGGAAGACGGTTACAAGATGCCAAACTACTGGTGAAGGAACGAGCACCAAAGAAAACCAAATAGCAATGGCAAAAAAAGCCATACTCGTATTTGCCGATTGGATCGGTTTGCCAAAACCTACCTTGATGGGGACGTTACATTCCACCAGAGCCCGCGGCAAAGAAATATTCTCCTTCGAATATGATGATGACTGGTTGAAATCCGAACATATTCAAAATCTTGATCCCGATCTTCAACTATACACTGGACAGCAATACCTACCGGAAGGGAAAAGCAACTTTGGTATTTTCCTGGACTCCTCACCAGATCGATGGGGAAGGGTACTGATGGAAAGGCGTGAAGCTGCCATAGCAAGGAAAGAAGAACGAAAACCTAACACGCTCTTCGAAACAGATTATCTACTTGGTGTTTTTGATGGTCATAGGATGGGCGCAATAAGGTTTAAGGATCATGAAGAAGGGCCTTTTCTCAACGACAATAAAACTATGGCAACGCCACCCTGGGCTTCGATAAGTGAATTGGAACAAGCTAGTTTATTGGTGGAAGATGATAATACAGATGACGATGAAAAGTTGAAATGGCTTAATATGCTAATGGCACCAGGCTCATCTTTAGGAGGTGCAAGACCTAAAGCCAGCGTGCTGGATGGTAAGGGTCAATTGTGGATTGCAAAATTTCCCAGCAAAAATGATCATAAGGACATAGGTGCCTGGGAGATGGTTGTACATGAATTAGCTGTAATTGCAGGCTTGGATGTAGCAGATGCCATGACTGGCGTTTATTACAGCAAACAACATACATTCTTAACTAAGCGATTTGACAGAAACGAAAAAGGCGATCGAACGCACTTCGCCTCCGCCATGACCTTACTCGGCCATACAGACGGAACGAACCAACAAAGCGGGGTAAGCTATCTTGATCTTGTTGAGTTTATTACCAGGCATGGTGCCCAGGTTGATCATGATCTGGAAGAGTTGTGGAGACGTATTGTGTTTTATATAAGTGTGAGCAATACGGACGACCATTTACGCAATCATGGTTTTGTGTTGACCACCAATGGTTGGGTCCTCTCTCCTGCCTACGACATCAATCCTGTGGAAACAGGAACCGGATTGAGCCTCAATATTTCTGAAAAAGACAATGCCCTTGATCTGGAATTAGCAATGGAGGTTGCGCCTTATTTCAGGGTTGAAAAGAAGAATGCCGGGATAATAATAGAGAAGGCTAAAAAGGCTGTTGGTGAATGGCCTACTGTGGCTAAGAAATTAGGAATCTCAAAAGCTGAAAGAGATTTGGTGGGTAAGGCCTTTAGGTATTAACTCCTTTTCACCCAAAGTGATCCCACTGGGGCTCCCCGATGTGCCTTCACACCAGTCTTGCCAATCGGGATAAACTTCTTGCCCTGCTCTTTTCAATCAAAAATCCTGACGGAAGACCGCCAGGATTTTTTGATGATTTGTGATCCCGCTGGGAACGGAACTCACTTCATAACTCACTCATTATCAATTTCTTGTGACAATCAAGTCTACTTGGTCACCGAATTGGTACCCAGTGAAAACTTGATCCAATTTGCAGTTGTTTGAGAACGAATTCATTGTTTAAAAATAAGAATTTTGTAAGGTTTTAACTAAAAGAAAATGACCCAATTGCATTCAATTTCTATTGAGCCATTTCCTTGTAAACATTCAGATAAGGCCTTCATCAGCAAATGAATAGTGCCCTTCTGAAGTGACTATGATGTGATCCAAAAGTTGAACCTCAAGCAGCTTCCCTCCCTCTTTAATCTTCTTTGTAAGGGCTATGTCAGATTGGCTGGGTTGAGTTGTCCCTGATGGATGATTGTGAGCCAAAATAATCCCACAAGCATTCGCCTTGATAGCGGCTGCAAAGATCAATTTGGGATCTGCTACTGTTCCACTTACTCCTCCAGTTGAGAGTTCAAAAATACCCAGAACCCTATTGGCTCGGTTTGTTAACATAACTTTAAATTGTTCCACGAACTCAAGCTTTGTGTCATCCCAATTTTCCAAGAATACATTGAATGCATCATTCGAATTGTTGATCTTAGGCCTTAATGAAGCCTTTACATTGGACTTGTAGCTTAGTTGAATCTCGGCAACTTGATAGTGTTTTTTGTGTTTTGTAGTTTCCATAATCATTTGGTTTAATTATGGTGCACCCCAAGGCTTTTGAAGAAATTTGCGCAAGGAGGAACGGAATAAATGGCAAGTGGGGGTGACTGTGTGTTTATGCCGTAGTTCCTTGCCAGCTCATTGCTTCAAATGCCTAAATTGTACCAGGATTAAAAGAAAGACAACACGCTAGCTTTCTCTCAGTAATCTTGATAATTGGGATAAATCAAGAAACCATTCTTCACTCTATGCGATCTCTATGAAGGGCTGCAATGAGGGGTTATTTCGAATAGAGAAGTGATCGATCACGTATCCTTGGAATCCAATATAAGTCAGGACATACCGATAAATAAAAGTTACTTGTTTTTGCATGAGTGCCAACATTTCCATTCCGCAGGCACCTCCTGTTGCTGATATTTTGCCATGCCATTGTTTACTCCGATTAGTCTGGAAATAAAATCGAGTTCGTATCTGTACAGACTACTCATTGTTAATAAGTTCAATCAACAAAAAATTTAAGTATAATTTCCTTGGTCCCCTCTCTAGTGAGCAAACCAATCCATTTCAATCCGGCAAGCAGCAAAAAGGCATGTTAAGACACATTGTCAAGGGTGACGATTTAAATTTAGGCAGGCATTTGAAGATCGTCACTTGCTTGCCCTTGACAATGTGGCGCAACAGGCCAAACTTTGCTTGGTGGGTGAAATTGATAGCTCTACAAGTATTTGTGTGCACCTAAGCTATTACCTAAACCGTTTTTCCTTCCTGAGCTCGACACGACATTATCTCAACCTCAAACTATTTACAATCACACTTACAGAACTCAGGCTCATCGCTGCTGCTGCCAGCATGGGACTTAAAAAAAGGATTCCAAAAAAAAGGGAAAAGGATGCCTGCAGCAATTGGAACGCCTAGTGTGTTGTAAACAAATGCAAAAAACAAGTTCTGTTTAATGTTCCGCATCAAAATATGATCGATGATCCGGACACATCCCGTCATTGGCACCAAGTACAGCTGCTCTCAACCAGTTACTGCGACTAATGAAGTGTGGTGCCAGGTAATTATCTGGTTCTATTTTGGTTTTGATGGTTTTCATTTTCAATCCTCTTGGATGGAATATCCTAAAACCTCCATGTCAATCCTCCGCCCCCGCCAAATCGGTTATCGTAAGTACCAGTGAGCGAGAAGTTTCGTGAGACTACATAGTCTATACCAGCGTTCCATACTTGCTCGGAGGCATAGGATTTACCCGCTTCCAGGGTATTCACCGCACCAAAGTCTGATCGGTATTCATAACGTCCAAATATTGCTACTCTTCTGAATATCAAATACTCTGCAGTAAACCGCACTTGTGGTCGCAACTGATTATCTATGCTTAGATCTGCATTGATGAAATAAGGTAACAAGTATCGAATACCTACCTGTGCAACAGACTTGAATTGATCTAAGCTTTCCGGGGTTTCATTTTCCACATTTACACCACCATAAACCCTAAAATAATCGCTTAAATATCTTTCGTAAGAAAAGTCTGCTTCAAAGTTTTGATTCCATCCAATTTCTGCACCGAGGTTCCACTGATTTCTGACATTTGAGGAGACCAACTCTAAAGATGACATATGACTGGCGCCATAAGCCGTTCCCCAGGAATAATATTTATTGGTTTCCTTAATAAGGGTAGAAAGAGGATAGCGCTGAAGTTTTGGACCTCTGGGTGTTCCGTAACTAAAAACCCGGGCCATTCCAGCTTCAAGGTGATAAAGTATGTGGCAGTGAAAAAACCAATCACCATATTCGTTTGCATCAAATTCAATAGTAATACTCTGCATAGGCGCTACGTTTAACGTATGTTTGAGGGGTGAGTATTCGCCATTCTCGTTAATCACCCGGAAGAAATGTCCGTGCAGGTGCATAGGATGGTTCATCATGGTCAGGTTCGTCATTGTAATGCGTACTACCTCTCCTTTACTGATCTTGATTTTGTCAGCTTCTGCGAGGGGTTTACCATTCATACTCCATATATAACGCCACATGTTTCCATTTAGAGTGAATTTGATTTCACGGACAGGCTTGTCGGTAGCGTAGTTCGTAGGTTCTGCCGACTTTAGAAAATCGTAAGTTTTATCCGGACCCATACCTGCGCCCACTAGAACCGATTCATCTTTCCCCTGGCTCATTTTCATGCTTCCATGATCCATGCCGGTCATTCCTTTTTGAGTACTATCCATTTTGTTCATGGATGGCATATCCATTCCCTCCATATCATTCTTTTTAGTGTCATCGGGCATATTCATGGAATTCATATCACCTTTCATTTGCATACCATACTTCTTCATTTTTTCCAACCCATCATTCTTTTTAGGATTAAAAATCATGGCTGGTGCACCCATTTTCATGTCCATTTTTGACATGGCTTTCATGATGCCAACATAGTCAGGTCTTGGCACATGTGGAGCTTTGAGCAATTCGCCTTCGCCCAGATAGGCTGAGGTCTGTCCTGCTCCGTCCATCGAAGAAGCACGAATTTCTAGTTTACCGCTTTCAGGAATGGTTATCAGGTAATCATAAGTCTCTGCGATTGCAAAAAGCAACTTCTCTTTTTTGACAGGCACCACGTCAATTCCATCAGCAGAGATCAGGGTTGGATCGCCACCACCAAATGTTATCCAATAATACGTGGATGCAGAAGCGTTTATCATTCTGACCCTTACCTTTTCTCCAGGCTTAAACTCTGGATACTCTTTTATCTGTGTGCCATTGGTCAAAAATGCTCCATAGTAAACGTCTGCGATATCTGCCCCGGGCATTCGTTGTTTCCAAAAGTTTAGCTGGGCGCCCAAACCGCCTCTGGCTATGACTTTTCCAAGTGGGGTTACTGTATTCCGCTTGATCGAGTACCATTCATTTCTACGCTTAAGGTTTTTTAATACATGCATCGGATTTTCATCTGTCCAGTCTGAGAAAACCAGTACCAAATCTTTGTCGTATTCAAATTTTAGTTCTTTTGGCTCTATGACAATGGAGCCATAAACACCGAGTTGCTCCTGAAGCCCTGTATGCGAATGGTACCAATAGGTTCCATTGTGCACCAAAGGAAACTCATACTTTTGCATATGGCCAGGTTCTATCGGAGGTGTAGTCAGATAAGGTACTCCATCGTAGAAGTTGGGCAATATGAGACCGTGCCAGTGTACAGAAGTTTCTTCATCTAGCTCATTCTTAACATAAATTACTGCATAATCACCCTCTTTAAAGCGAAGTGTGGGGCCCGGTATCTGACCATCAATGGCCAAGGCCCTGCGGTCTTTCCCCGTAATATTCAGGGTCTTTTCACTTATCGTGAGATTGTATACTGTGGTATCATTCTGTGCGCTGACCGGCTGAACCAAAAAGCCAGCGACAAAAAACGCAATAATGATTTTAGGGTAATTCTCAACTATTAACTTATCATGCTTCATTACTAAATCCGATTTATATTGAAGGTCAGTGATCCATTTCCAGAAATTTACCTTGCGGCCCAACTCCTTCTATATGAACTAACTGAGATCCATAATGTCCTGCCCTGGAGACACTGTACGAAGAGACCAGCAATACCAAGGCGACCATACCAGCGGCCCACCGCTTCCCTTTAAATACAAAGAGATTGGTAACCTGCAGCACCAAAGCAATTAACCCGGAGTTGATTGTCCAATCGGCCCACTTGTCATGCTGATCCAAAACCGCCTGAGCCTGTGCGGTTAAGCCATGGGTATGTGGATGGAAGTTCTTCGAGGCCAGCCATGCTGCCAAAACTCCTGCCAGTAAAATGGCTCCGGTAATCCACGCCAATTCAGGTTTCAATAACCATAAGTTGACCAGCTGCATTCCAGCGGCTACAATGATCAGTACGATCGCAAAGTGAACTATGAGCGGATGCAGCGTGGGAAAATCTTCCAGACCAGCTTCGACTTTTGATCCCTTGACAGCCATCTCATGATCATCATTATGGGTTGGGTCACTTCCGTGCGATTGTGCTCCCACCATCGTAGTATCCGTTTTTACAGAATCCGTTTCATGATTTCCATCATGTGCAATGGATTGGCTTGAGGTAAATACAGTTACAATCAAGCCTATGATAAGTATTTTCATTATTCTACAGTTTAAATGCTCTATTTTGGTTTGCGGGACGAATTGTGCATGTGCATAATTTTCCAATCATTATCATCCCTTTTTAGAAAAGATGAAGCCACTCCCGTTCGCTTGATTTCTGTATTGTCCTTTTTTAGAACGATGGTGTAGTTATAAGTCTCAACTGCAAAAGCATAGTCACCGGTTACGGTAACTTCAACTTTATAGTTTTCAAATTGAAAGGATTTGAAATGATCCAGTTCTGGTCCAATATGGTGCGCGAGATAATCTTCGTAGGTTCCCTCAACTTTACCTGATTCAATGACTTGACTGTTTTTCGTAAACAAAACCTCCGTTCCGTCTACGTTCAAACTTTCCAAGGCCTTTTTGTAGCGCGCAAGTACCTGTTTAACTTCGTCCGCATCAGATTGCGCCAGGGTAGTTCCCGATATGCCAAACAATAAAAGAAGCAGGGTAATTAACTTGTAGTTTTTCATGTTATTAACTTTAATAGTTGTTCGTTAAATTGAAGGATTAGTGAATCATCTCTTTTACAGATCCACACGTCAGCATACCGTTGCCAAAGTAGGGATTCCTGATTTCCTTTTCGTTGGAAAGCCAATATGCACCCTTATTATTGTTGGCCATTGGACAGTATTCGAGATAAAGCATGCCCATAGAAAGTTTTCCACCTTTTACTAACATGGCCATCATGTCACTTACACCTGAGAATGCTTTTCGCTGATCTTCAAGGCTAGCGGCATTGGCAACTTTAGCGGCTTCGTCTGCTACCATTTTACCGTCAGTTACATTAACCAAAGATTTTTGCAAGTCATCAGCTGCCTTTTTGGCATCCGCCTGGTTGGAAGCTACAAGGGCATCTTTTAGATGTAAGTAATGCTCATAGGCATTGCCCATTTTTTTATCTTTAAACATTACCATATTTTCTTGCTTTTGTTGCTCGCCATGTTTGGCATGATCGTGTTGAGCAAATGCAGTCGAGCTAAACAGCACGACCAAAAACATTAATGATATTCGTTTCATAGTTATTAACATTTAAGTTTTAATTGATTACAGAATTATTTCTTTTGATTTTTTTAGGCCTTGGTAGATCGAAATTGTTCCCAAAAACGTATCAACCTTCTTTAACTCCTTTACCTCACTAAATCCTGCCTTTTCAATAAATGAGGGGATATTTCCCTTTACGTTGTCAGTTGTCGTTTCAAAGCCATCGAGCAGCTGAACCAAATAGAAAACAAGCCTCATTAGAAAATTAGAAGGCTTTCCCCAGTCGGCAACAGCAATCGTTCCATTGGGTTGCAATACCCGATAGCATTCTCTCAGTGTGCTGGCTTTAGCCTCTGCATTTAAATGATGTAACATCAGACTGCAAGTGACGACATGAAACAGGTTGCTGCTAAGTGGCATACTGTAGGACATTGCCTGAACAAGCTTGATTTTTGAATGAGCCTTTGTTAATTTTTTCTTTGCAATTGCCAATACAACAGGGTCTCCATCGAGGCCGCTTATGCAGGCTTCTGGAAATGCTTCCTCGATCATTAGAGAGAGCGTGCATGTACCACATCCTATGTCGAGAATATGTTTAGGGCTGCCTGCCCTGATGGACTCGATCAATACAGACTTGAAAGTACGCTCACGCAAAAAAGTGCTAAGAATCCAATCATAAAATTGAGTCAGCCAATTGTATCTAAGCGCAGGAATATAGGTGCTGTGCCCTGTCATGTTTACTTGGTTTAAGTATTGAAAAAGGGAAAATATATCGCCTTTTACGGGCGCTTACTCAATAGCATTCAGAATGCTAAGACTTAAACCGATGGGGGTGCTCTTAGAGCGGGAGAAGAAAAATAGGAATCGTGGGCAACTCTTTGGTTAGCCGGTGGATGAAAAACCGGTGGACTATATCGCGCATTTTCAAAAAGTTGTGCTACGCAACGAGTTACAGCAGCGATTGCCTTTACTTTGAAGAGTTTTACTGTTGATACCTGTGATACAAGAACATCAACATTGGTTGTGTGGCTAAGAAAATGAGCGGTTCCTTGCTGTTTTTGTGGTGGATCTTTATCTCCTGAGTTGTGGCTATGATTTTCAAGTTCCTCAGAGGATTCGTGGTGATGGTGAGGTACTACACTATGCGTAAGCGCCCCTGCATAACAGGTTAAAAAAAGATAAATAATGAGGTCTCTGAATCGCATGTTAGTGCAAATATAGGGGGGAATTTCAAAATATAGCTGGTCTGTCCATAATAAGTCCCGCTTTAACTTCGCTCAATTTTGACACACTGACCAAGGGCTGCTAGTCCAACGTATCTTTATCTCCTTAAGATACGTGGAACACAAATTTAATTGTGCCCACGTATCAATAGATAAGTATTCTAAAACCTACTTATCCCACCAGAGTCGCTCGAAAATACCCGCAACCTTCGGAACATTTTCAGGGTTTTTATCCAGTTCATCTTGAGGATAAAGTAGCCTTCTTATGTACTCCGAAGCTATAGGTGTTCCATCATTCTTCTTTGGAATACTTATCCAATTTGGATACTGAAAATTATGTCTTCTCATATCTGTCCAAGTTTCCTCCTCCATGGTAAACATAGCTTTCCACTTCTCTGTCATTATTTTTTCCATGGAGATAGTTGCACCTGTTTCATTTGCGTAGGAAGCCAAATAGGTGGCTATTCTTGGATCAGTCGGGTCGTTAACCACTAGTTCAATTTGTTCTTTCACGGCCGCATTGTGGGCTGCTGCCGCTCTGGAAAGATCGTTAAGACGAAATGCAGCCTCTGCCTCAATGAAGAGCAGCTCGAAATAGGTGGCAACCATATGATCCGAATTAGGTTTACCATACCACCCTTCAGGTCCTACAGCAGAAATGGGTTGTTCGGCTCCTGTACCGTTTGGCTTCGCAACAAATCCGATATATGTACCAGTCTGAGAATCGTTGGGCGACCAGTATGATTCTAATCTTGGGTCGTCCTGTGCCACTTGAATATCCAAAAGATTCTCGGATGCAACGATAGCCGGATCCTGCCACAAAGTATACCATCGATTCGAAATTTGAGATGTTCCTTCGTATCTCATTTTTAAATCCGTACTGGAACTTATGCCTGCAGCCTTAGCGGCATCTACAAATGCTAAAGCTGCCGTTGCACTACCGGGCGGATCGACTTTACTTAAATGATTGGCGTAACGCGCAGCCAATAAGTTCGCAATGCCAACCCATGCATCTACATTCCCACTGCGAACAAAATCTCCTTCTGACAATGACCGGAAGGAATTTTTTCCCAAGTCAACAATGGCCTCCGCGAGTAGCCGCTGAATTTCAGAATAGACGAATTCCTGTGTGTCATAGGCGGGAAAAACATTGTCTGGGTCAAGCGCTTGCTTCCATGGAATTTCTCCATACACATCGGTTAGTGTGCCTAAGGCAAGTGCTGTCAATACCTTCGCCACACCTGCATAATGCCATGATCCTTCTTTTTCTGCACGTGCAATAATATCCTTATAGGAATTTAAAGGACCAGAATATAGGCTTGTGAAAAGAAAGCTAAAACTATTGTTGTCAATTACGTATTGATCTGCATTGACGCCTGATGTATAAAAGCCCGCAAAATGTTGGGTAAAAGTACCCATGAAACCTTCCCGTCTTCCTCCGAAGTTATCAAATTGTGTATACATTGCTGCAGGAAGAAGTACATTCACAGAAACATTTTCCGGGCTATTCTTATTTTTATTGATCTCCTCAAATGTCTGATCACAGCTTACACTGACCAGCATTCCTGTTATTATAAATAATATTTTCAATGATTTTTTCATGTGTAATGAATTTTAGAGTTGTCAATTTTAACGCTCATACTATTTTGCATTTCACAGATACTAAAATTTAACGCGTGCACCCAATTCAAAGGACTTCGTATTCGGGAAAACGAAATCGTCAAAACCCTGAATGTTGCCTACCCCATTAGCACTGATCTCAGGGTCATTACCTGAATAGGCGGTTTTGAGCCATGCGTTACGTGCAGTGAATGTGATTTCAAGTTCCTGTATAAACAGTCTGTTAAGCCATGCCTTCGGTAATGAATAGCCTAAGTAGATATTCCGGAGCCTCCACCATGAAGCATCTTCGATATTATTTTCACCCACTCTCCGGTAGGTATTTTGCCAAAACGGAGTCGTGAGCGGTGCAGAAAGGGTATTTGGGCTGCCATCGGCAAACACACCACCCCAGCTGCGGGTGGCATTCGCAAGAGCATCGGTGGATGAATAAAACCTCTCCTCTGTTTTCTTTGCCAACCCTGAATAAACAAGTTGCGCACCATAACCATTGACTACATCTCCGCCCTGTTTTCGTTCGAGTGTGAAGCCAAATTTAGCTCCTTTGTAAGTTAAGCTCGAAGATATACCCAATATCCAATCAGGATTTACGTTACCCATGATCACCCTTTGGCTATTTCGCAACGGCTGACCATTTGCATCCACGACAATTGGCGCATTCAGATAATTGGGATCGTTCTCAGAGACTCCATAGCGCTGGTAAGGATAGTCATAAAGCGCACCAGGCTGCTCGCCCACTTTGGCCACCACCAGGGCTTGAGCCCATAGTTCGGTTCCGCTTCCCAAAATAACCAAATCACGCCCATCCGCTATTTTTTCAACCCTTCCCCGATTTCGGTAAAAATTGAAATTGGTATTCCATACAAGGTCGCTTACTTTAATTGGATTATTGATGGATAATGTCATCTCGATACCTTTATTGCTTACTGACCCCAGGTTATCCAATTTAAATGAATAGCCTGTTGCCGTGGTGACAGGTACCTGAATAATCTGATCCTCGCTGAGACGTGAGTAGTAAGAAAAATCCAAACCAATAAGGTTATTAAGAAAAAGTGACTCAAACCCGACTTCAATTTCGGACGTTCGCTCTGGCTTCAAATTAGGATTTCTCAAAAGTGTACTTTGGGAAAATCTGGGTACTCCGAATATATTAGGATCGTTCTTTAAATAAATGTTATTTAGGCTTTGCGTGGGCGCATCGTTGGCTCCCCTGGCGAGTGAAGTTCGCAATTTTAGAAAGGAAAGCCAGTTGGCTTTTAACATCTCAGAGGCAATGAACCCAAGATTAGCTGATGGGTAAAAAAAGCTATTATTATTTTCAGGCAAAGTGGATGACCAATCGTTGCGTCCCGTGAGGCCAAGGTACAGCATATGGTTGTAACCAAATGTTACATCCCCATAGGCACCAATCAATATTCTTCCATCATCCCTTCGTGTAACATTCTGTGTTACGGTATTGGAAATATCGAGAAAATCCCTTATAACAAAAGATGTTCCGGTACTATTTATACCATCTTGATTCCATCGATAATAGTTATTTCCGACCAGATAACTCAAGTCAAGTTTGCTGTTCAGCTTTACATTGCCTGATATGATAAAATCACTTGTAATGTCCCTGCTTGTCAAACGAAATTCGTTTATATCTCCCATCAAGTTGGGACTTTCAGTGGAGCCTATGGGCCGGGCAGCGGTTCTTACATCACTGTAGGTATCAATCCCGACATTCCAGGTAAGCTTCATCCACTCCTTTATTTGCACATCGAACTTCATGTTTCCTATCAATCGGTTGACTCGCCAGTCTTCTCCCTCTTCATTTACAATCCACTGAGGATGAGTTGCGCCATTGGTAAACCATACTTTATCTCCATTTGCATCTTTATACGGATAGGAGTTTACATCCCAGAAACTATTCCAAAACGGAAACGTTGCAAGGATACCATTGGGGCCCCTCAATCCGGTTTGGGGATCGACTCCACTCTGACGCAAGCGCTTACCACCAGTATTTATGTAATTCATTTTGCTACTTACCATAATCTTGTCACTGAGCCTGGTACTACCGTTGACAAGAAAAGAATATTTATCATAGTTGACCGATGGCACTATACCAGTTTGATTTAGTGCAGAAATGTTTGCGTAATAAGATGTCTTTTCATTACCCCCAGTCAACGCAAGGTTATGCCGGTTGGTGGTTCCATCATTCCAGAATCGCTTGTAATTATCTTTATAGGACGGAATGCGTAATCCTGAAACATCCTCCGCTACACCATCTCCGTTCAAGTCACTCAGTGTAGTTCCTGAACCAGCCGTACCCGGAAAGGTGGGATTGCCAGCTAATGCAGGCCCCCAGCTCCATAGCGTAGCGTTATCGTATGGCCCTGAGCTGCCCCTGCTAAAATTGTCGGTGATCTCATGAAGTTTATTAACCTGCTCAACTGAAGTCCTAAAAGAGTACTCAATACCAAGCCCTTTTTTTGCCGGGACTCCTTTTTTGGTGGTAATGATTATAGCCCCATTTGCAGCTCTGATGCCGTACAACGAGGTGGCCGCAAGTCCTTTGAGAACAGTCAGGGATTCAACTGTGTTGGGATCAATGTCAATGGCTCTGTTGGAGGTAGGTGTACCCTCCGTTCCCACTGTTTCGTTATTAACGGGTATTCCATCAATTACATATAGAGGTTGATTATTGAAACTAATAGACGAGAATCCACGAATAACAACGCTTGTACCGCTCCCCGGCTGACCACCAGAATTTTGTATTTGTACACCCGAAAGCTTTCCATTTACCGCATCCAGCAGATTTGAGTTTCCGCTGGTGGTGACAGCATCAGAGCGGAGTTCCTGAACGGTATACCCCAGTGAAGCCTTGTCGCGCGAAACACCCAAGGCCGTTACTACCACCTCGTTTAAGCTGGTTACGTCTTCTTCAAGGGTAATGTCAAAGGAAGTTTGGCCCCCGAGAGCAACTTCCTGTGTTCTGTATCCAATAAAACTGATTTGCAAGATTGCATTTTCCTCGACATCCAATTCAAATGATCCTGTTGCATCCGTTATTGTTCCGGTTTGCGTCCCTTTCACCAGAACCGATACGCCTGGCAGTGGTCCGTTTTTATCCCTCACCACTCCGGTGATATGCACTACGGCCTGCTGGTTGATCACCGCTGGCGTATTTACATTCTCCTCTGCTTTAGTTACGTGGATATTGTCGTTCACCCTTCTGAAATTAAGGTGTTGCTCCCTGGAAATTGCATAGAGCAAATTGTAAAGGGTGACATTCCTTTCACTGAATGTTATTTTTGCATTGGGGTCTATCACCACATCATTGAATGTGAAACTAAAAGGGGTCTTCTTCTCCAGCAGTCGAAATACTTTAATCAGTTCTTCATCTTTGACCGAAATAGAGACGGTGATGTCCTCTAAATTCGGCTGCCCTTTCACATTCTCCGCGTACGCTATAATGCACAACGTGCAATTTATCGCAATCGCATAGAAAGTATTCCTTGACATGACTATCAATTGTTTTAGTATGGTCTTCTTCATAGGTTTGTATGGATTAGGTAAAACTCTGTTTTATCAATTGAGCGAGACTTTACCACTCAAAACCACAGTGTCGAAAGCTCGGATTTGGGTAGTTCAGTCGCTGCTCAAAGTTGGCCGCCCTGGGTGGCCAACTTTACTTTAACTGGTGTCGTTCATGGCCGTTTTGATATTATTAGGGTTGAATCATTCACTATTTGATACTGGAATCCGGAAGCATAACTGATTCCATCCATTACCGTTTCCAGCGATTTATTGTGATATTCCCCGGTATAGGATCCTGCTATTCGGCATCCATAGGCAAACTCAATATTTACCCCGTACCAGTTTTCAAGCTTCTCCACTACCTTGGGTATGGGTTCATTATCGAAAACCAGAAACCCATCCTTCCAGCCAATAACACTCTTAAAATCCCTACAAACCGATCTTTTGATATTGCCCTCATAGACACTGTACTCCAGCACTTCCTTGGGATTTAAAATGACTGCAGTTCCAAGACTGTCAGAAACTTCCACTTCACCCGTAACTACAACAACTTGAATATTCCCCTCACTCTCATATGACCTCACATCGAAGGATGTACCCAATACCTTGGTTTGTAACTTGCCTGTTCGAATAATAAAAGGCATCTCCACATCTCTCCTCACTTCAAAGAACGCTTCACCCGACAAGGAGACAATTCTGTTCTTTTCCCCAAAATCAGATTCAAAGGTCAGGCTGCTTTCGGCATTTAGTTTGATCTGGCTACCATCAGGAAGGGTGATGGTCGATTTTTGTCCTTTGGGGTTCGTGCGGGTTATTAACTCAACCTTTTCAATGTTATCCAGTTCACCAACAGCACCTTTCCCCATCCATTGGTATCCAACAACTATAATTATAATCGCAGCCGCGAGTCCTACAGCAATCCTGACGTATGCACCTGGCTTTTCAATAGTTGTTTTGCGATGTCTTTGGCGAAGAATATTTTCCAGCATTTCAACATGCTCATCCTGCCGAAGAGGTGTATTGTCCTGGTATTGCACAGATTGGATAATGTGTGCGGCCTCCTCCAGTATGGAGAGGCGATCAGGGTTAGTCCTAATCCATTCAGACCAGAATTCATCCGCCTCCCGGGTTGGGTTCTTTACCCAGGCTACGAAAAATTCATCCCCTAAAAAATCCCAAACGTGATAATCTACATATTTCATTAATATCCCGTCTTTTAATCATATAGTACAGACAGGATATGGAAGTGTCCCCTTTTTTAGAAAAATATAACTTCAATGCGGAAAAAAAGGCATAATTGCAGCTCATGAGGTGTATTTCAATGGTATTTTTACTTCAATAAGGATGCGTGGACCACTACTTCGAATGCAAGCAATGATCCACGTACCTTAATACTAAATTAGGTTAACTTGACACATCATTTATCCCACCAAAGCCGTTCGAAAACACTCGTGACGTTTGGTACATTTTCAGAGTTTTTATCAAGTTCATCCTGAGGGTATAATATCCTTCGAATAAATTCACTGGCCACCGGTGTACCATTACTGAATTTTGGAATTTGAATTGACGTTGGATAAGCAAAGTCGTGCCTCCTAAGGTCAGTCCACGTCTCTTCTCCCATTGTAAAAGTAGCCTTCCATTTTTCGGTCATTATTTTTTCCATCGTAATGGTTGCTCCTGTTTCACTGGCATAGGTCGCCAGGTAAGGTGCTATTCTCGGATCAGCCTTATCATTCACTACTAATTCGATTTGTTCCCTTACTGCTGCATTGTGGGCAGTTGCGGCTCTGGAGAAATCGCTGAGCCGGAAGGCAGCCTCAGCCTCAATAAACAACAACTCAAAATAAGTGGCCACCATGTGGTCAGAGTTGGCTCGGGAATACCAACTATTGGGATTGACTGCCGAGAAAAATTCAGGAACCGAACCAGTTCCCACCGGTTTGCCTTTAAACCCGGTAAATCTGCCCTGGCCATCAATCTCAGAAAAATAAGCATCCAGGCGCGGATCATTCTGCGACAGTAGAGAATCCATAAAGTTCTTTGATGCCACCATCGAGTTGTTGTTATAAAGGAGGTTCCATCTATTCAGGCTTTGCGATGTTCCTTCATATTTCATTTTTAGATCTGTTGAAGAACTTATGCCCGCGGCTTTTGATGCATCAACATGCGCCAATGCCTTTGTAGCGCTACCGGCTGGATCAACCTTACTCAAATGATTGGCATACCGTGCTGCCAACAAATGCGCAGAGGCTATCCATGCATCCACATTGCCATTGAGAATAAAATCGCCCTGGGTAAGGGGTCTGACTGAAGTTTTTCCGAGGTCTGCCACTGCTTCGTTAAGCAACCTTTCAATTTCAAGGTATATGGATTCCTGGGAATCATAACTTGGAAAAGCATTGTCAACATCTAAAGCTTCAGACCATGGGATATCCCCGTACAGATCTGTGAGTGTACCCAAAGCAAGTGCAGTCATTACCTTGGCAGCGCCTACATAATGCCACGATTGTTCTTCTGCTCCCAATGCTATAATGGCCTTGTAGGAGTTTAGAGGCCCAGAGTAAAGACCGGTAAAAAAATAACTGAACGTGCTGTTATCAAGTATATATTGATCCATATTTGATGAGGATACAAATATCCCTGACATTCGCTGGTTAAAAGGTTCCATGTATCCTTCCTGTCTCCCACCGAAATTATCAAGCTGGGCATAAATCCCTCCGGTGAGTAACACATTGACAGATGCTTTCTCAGGTTGATTTTTGCTTTTGTTTATTTCTTCAAATGTTTGGTCACAACTCGCAATGACCAACATGCCTATAATAGCAATAAATATTTTCATAAATTTTTTCATTGTACAGGTTGTTTAAGGCATACGAATTAAAATTTAACACGTGCGCCAATTTCAAAAGATTTGGTATTTGGAATCATGAAATCATCAAAGCCCTGAATGTTACCCACGCCATTGGCGCTGATCTCAGGGTCATTACCTGAATAGCCTGTCTTCAGCCATGCATTTCTTGCGGTAAAAGTAAATTCCAAATCCTGGATATTCATTTTGCTTAACCACGCTTTAGGTAAGGAGTAACCGATATAGATATTGCGCAATCTCCACCAGGAAGCATCTTCTATATTATTTTCCCCTACTCTTCTGTACGTATTGCCCCAGAAGGCATTGGTTAAAGGGGCTTCTATATTGTTGGGCGTACCATCCTGATATACCCCTCCAAAGTTTCTCGTGCTATTGACATTGGCATCATTAGGGTAGAAACGTTCTTCAGTGATTTTAGCTTTACCTGAGTAGGTAAGTATGGCACCGAAACCGTTTACCACATCACCACCTTGCTTTCGCTCCAACGTAAACCCAAAACTTGCTCCTTTATATTTAAGATTGGAGGAAATGCCAAGTATCCAGTCAGGGTTAACATTACCCATAAGAACTCGCTGTCCACCACGCAGTGGAAGACCATTCGCCCCTACTACAATTGGGGCAGCCAAATAATTGGGATCATTTTCAGTTACGCCATATCGCTGATACGGATAGTCATACAATGCACCCAACTGCTGTCCCTCAATAGCGATTACCAAAGCTTGCGCCCAATCTTCACTTGACCCACCTAGTATCACCCTGTCTCTTCCGTCAGCTATTTTTTCAACACGTCCTACATTCCGGGTAAAATTAAAATTGGTATTCCACTTTAAGTCTCTAAATTTTATTGGGTCATTTATCGAAAGTGTAATCTCAACGCCCTTGTTCCTAACTGTTCCAAGATTATCAAGTTGGTTAGTAAAGCCCATGGCGGTAGAGACCGGTACCTGAATAATTTGGTCTTCGCTTAGACGATTGTAGTACGAGAAATCTAAGCCGATCTTATTTTGCAGAAAAATGGACTCAAATCCCACTTCTGTTTCGGTGGTTTTTTCAGGCCTTAAATTTGGATTTCGCAGCAATAAACTTTGTGAAAACCGGGGTCTTCCAAAGACATTGGGATCATTTTTGACAAATACATTACGCAAACTTTGCGTGGGGGCGTCATTGGCACCTTTGGCCAAAGAAGCCCTCAACTTTAGAAATGAAAGCCACTCTGCATTAAGTATTTCTGAGGCTATGAAGCCAAGGTTAACCGAAGGGTAGAAAAAACTATTGTTGTTACTTGGAAGGGTGGAAGACCAGTCGTTTCTACCGGTAAAGCCCAGGTACAACATATGGTTATAACCAAGCGTAATACCTCCGTATGCCCCAATAAGAATTCTTCCATCATCATTTTTTATGATGTTCTGATCTATCGTGTTAGATATATCAAGGAAGTCACGCAATACAAATGATGTTCCTTTGGCAATGATATTATCTTGGTTCCATTGATAAAAATTATTACCCGCAATGTAACTTACTTCTAACTTATCGGATAAAGGTACGGTACCAGATACGATAAAATCACTGGTGACATCGCTGCTCGTCAATCTAAACTCGCTAATATCACCCATTTGGTTGGGAGTTTGGCCTGAGCCAATTGGCCTGATTTCGCTTCTACGTTCCCCAAAAGTATCCAAGCCTAAGTTCCAACTGATGTTCATCCATTTAGCTACTTCAACCCCTACCCTCACATTCCCAATAAATCTGTTTATACGCCATTTTTCTCCATCTTCGTTGACAACCCATTGTGGATGAGGTGTAGTAGGATACCATGTCTTGTCGCCATTGGCATCCTTCCATGGAAAGGCATTAACATCCAATATATTGGGCCAAAAAGGCCATGTAAGCATTAGGCCATTTCTCTCACGAACACGGTTTCCTCCTGTATTTATGTAATTTAGTTTAGTGCTCAGGGAAACCCTCTCGCTCAGTTTGGTATTTAAATTGGTTACAAAAGAATACTTATCGTATGTGGAGGTAGGAATAATGCCGGTTTGGTCTAAGGAGGAGAAACCCAAATAATAATTTGTGTTTTCTCCACCACCATCTACTGCCAGGTAATGCTTTTGGGTATTCCCGTCTTTCCAGAACCTTTCGTAGTTGCCCGGAAATGCGGGGATAGGTGTACCGGATACATCTTTACGGCCAGTTCCATCCAGGTCAACCATACTGGTTCCTGAACCTACAGCACCCGGAAATAAAGGATTACTTGCAACTGCGGGGCCCCAACTCCATTGAGATTCGAGATACGATCCATTTGCACCTCTTCCGAATTTGTCGGTCATTTCATGTAGTTTATTTACTTTCTCCGTAGAGAGTTTGTATGAGTACTCTACATTCAATCCCTTTTTCTTAGTCACTCCTCCTTTTTTTGTAGTAATGATAATGGCCCCGTTGGCCGCTCTGATACCGTAAAGAGATGTTGCTGCCAGTCCCTTCAGGACAGTAAGTGTTTCAACTGTATTGGGATCGATGTCAATGGCTCGGTTGGAGGTAGTGGTTCCATCGAAATCACCACCCACAACTTCGTTGCTGATCGGGATTCCATCAATCACATAAAGAGGCTGATTACTATAACTAATGGACGAAAATCCACGGATAATCACGTTCGTTCCACTCCCGGGTTGACCACCGGAATTTTGTATTTGAACGCCCGAAAGCTTTCCATTAACAGCATCCAGCAAATTTGAGTTTCCACTGCTAGTTACATCTTCAGCGCCAACTTGCTGTACGGAATACCCCAGTGAAGCCTTGTCGCGGGATATACCCATTGCGGTAACCACCACCTCATTTAGGCTGGTTACGTCTTCTTCAAGGGTAATGTCAAAGGAAGTTTGGCCCCCGAGAGCAACTTCCTGTGTTCTGTATCCAATAAAACTGATTTGCAAGATTGCATTTTCCTCGACATCCAATTCAAATGATCCTGTTGCATCCGTTATTGTTCCGGTTTGCGTCCCTTTCACCAGAACCGATACGCCTGGCAGTGGTCCGTTTTTATCCCTCACCACTCCGGTGATATGCACTACGGCCTGCTGGTTGATCACCGCTGGCGTATTTACATTCTCCTCTGCTTTAGTTACGTGGATATTGTCGTTCACCCTTCTGAAATTAAGGTGTTGCTCCCTGGAAATTGCATAGAGCAAATTGTAAAGGGTGACATTCCTTTCACTGAATGTTATTTTTGCATTGGGGTCTATCACCACATCATTGAATGTGAAACTAAAAGGGGTCTTCTTCTCCAGCAGTCGAAATACTTTAATCAGTTCTTCATCTTTGACCGAAATAGAGACGGTGATGTCCTCTAAATTCGGCTGCCCTTTCACATTCTCCGCGTACGCTATAATGCACAACGTGCAATTTATCGCAATCGCATAGAAAGTATTCCTTGACATGACTATCAATTGTTTTAGTATGGTCTTCTTCATAGGTTTGTATGGATTAGGTAAAACTCTGTTTTATCAATTGAGCGAGACTTTACCACTCAAAACCACAGTGTCGAAAGCTCGGATTTGGGTAGTTCAGTCGCTGCTCAAAGTTGGCCGCCCTGGGTGGCCAACTTTACTTTAACTGGTGTCGTTCATGGCCGTTTTGATATTATTAGGGTTGAATCATTCACTATTTGATACTGGAATCCGGAAGCATAACTGATTCCATCCATTACCGTTTCCAGCGATTTATTGTGATATTCCCCGGTATAGGATCCTGCTATTCGGCATCCATAGGCAAACTCAATATTTACCCCGTACCAGTTTTCAAGCTTCTCCACTACCTTGGGTATGGGTTCATTATCGAAAACCAGAAACCCATCCTTCCAGCCAATAACACTCTTAAAATCCCTACAAACCGATCTTTTGATATTGCCCTCATAGACACTGTACTCCAGCACTTCCTTGGGATTTAAAATGACTGCAGTTCCAAGACTGTCAGAAACTTCCACTTCACCCGTAACTACAACAACTTGAATATTCCCCTCACTCTCATATGACCTCACATCGAAGGATGTACCCAATACCTTGGTTTGTAACTTGCCTGTTCGAATAATAAAAGGCATCTCCACATCTCTCCTCACTTCAAAGAACGCTTCACCCGACAAGGAGACAATTCTGTTCTTTTCCCCAAAATCAGATTCAAAGGTCAGGCTGCTTTCGGCATTTAGTTTGATCTGGCTACCATCAGGAAGGGTGATGGTCGATTTTTGTCCTTTGGGGTTCGTGCGGGTTATTAACTCAACCTTTTCAATGTTATCCAGTTCACCAACAGCACCTTTCCCCATCCATTGGTATCCAACAACTATAATTATAATCGCAGCCGCGAGTCCTACAGCAATCCTGACGTATGCACCTGGCTTTTCAATAGTTGTTTTGCGATGTCTTTGGCGAAGAATATTTTCCAGCATTTCAACATGCTCATCCTGCCGAAGAGGTGTATTGTCCTGGTATTGCACAGATTGGATAATGTGTGCGGCCTCCTCCAGTATGGAGAGGCGATCAGGGTTAGTCCTAATCCATTCAGACCAGAATTCATCCGCCTCCCGGGTTGGGTTCTTTACCCAGGCTACGAAAAATTCATCCCCTAAAAAATCCCAAACGTGATAATCTACATATTTCATTAATATCCCGTCTTTTAATCATATAGTACAGACAGGATATGGAAGTGTCCCCTTTTTTAGAAAAAAATAACTTCAATGCGGAAAACATTTAGTAAGGCGTTTATTCTGCAAATCCTACTAAACCTGATGGGGCAGTTACATCAGAATAATGGGAAAAAATTGACTATTACCAACTTTGAATTATTCTCCTTTCGCTGAAACAATCGCCCTCAATTTCTCTACCGCACGATAGATAAGTTTCCTCACTGAGCTTTTGTTGCTCAAATTCATAATTTCACGAATTTCATTGTGAGTGAAACCTTCATAATAGTACAGCAGCAAAGCTTTCCGCTGCTTGACTGAAAGTTCGTTTAAAGACTTTTGAAGGAGGCCAAGCCTTTCCTGGGATTGCTCTTCATCTATCAGCCTGCTTTCAACCGAAAGTTGAATTTCCCAGTTTTTAATTTCCTCGTTTGCCTGAAAATTAAACTTTCTAAAAAAAAAGAGTTTTCGCTGAAGAATACGGTAAAGTGATTTATACAAATAAGGCGTAATCCGTTGAATTTCCCTGGCGCTTTTAGCTTCCTTCAGATTTACAAAAAGATCCTGAATAGCATCTTTAACAGTCTCTCTGGGCGCGAATTGCAAACCAAATCGGAAGAGTCTCTGCACGTGACCATTATAGATGAAAATCAAAGCTTCGTCACTGCCAGAGCAAAATATTTTCCATACCTCCAAATCTGTCATTTTATCAAAACTACTTGCTGTAGCATTGTCTCTGTCAATTCTTAACGGAGAGGGTGTATTTGTACGATCCCTTGATTGCATCTGTTGTTATGTCACATAGTGAATTGAATAAACTATCTTCAAACCCTCGTCTCAGGAGCGCAAAGACAATTTGCGCTCAATCTCAAGATGAAAGTTGATCGATTGGAGCCCATAGAAGAACCGCAACCGTGGCGCTCGGCCTTGTTTATGCAATAAACGTTGGGGGTGCTCTTAGAGCAGGAGAAGAATAATAAGAATCGTGTGCAATCCTTTGGTTAGCCGGTGGATGAAAAACCGGTGGACTATATTGCTCATTTTCAGAAAGTTGTGCTACGCAACAAGTTACAGCAGCGATTGCCTTTACCTTGGAGAGTTTTACTGTTGATACCTGCGATAGAAGAACATCCACATTCGTTGTGTGGCTAAGAAAATGAGCTGTTCCTTGCTGTTGTTCTACTGGATCTTTATCTCCTGAGTTGTGGCTATGTTTTTCAAGTTCCTCAGACGACTTGTGGTGATGGTGAGGTACTACACTATGCGTAAGTGCCCCTGCATAACAGGTTAAAAAAAGATAAATAATGAGGTCTTTGAATCGCATGGCAGGTAGAAAGATAGTAAAAAATATACTTTCAATGAACTCATGATTCTGAAAAATAGAAACTTTGAATCGAAGAAAGTTCAACTCAATGGATGTGACGGGGTATCCCATTTAGAATTGGAAGAAAAAAACCTGCTCAGGGCAATTTTAAAATCTTTGGCATGTTAGTCTCTATGAATATCCAAAAGCAATTCAAAAAAGGCTATTCACTTTTTTTATCTTGCCAATTTCAAAATCCTCACTGCTCCTCGCATTACAAATGCAAAGACAATACCTCCAATGACCAAATCGGGCCATTTGCTATCCAGCCAGTAAACCAGCACCCCAGCCAGGATCACACCACCATTCACAATAATGTCATTGGAGGTAAATATGGCGCTTGCCTGCATGTGGGCTTCTTTACTTTTGGCTTTATTGATCAACCAGAGTGAAACCAGATTTCCAATTAAAGCGAACAAGGAAACAATGATCATCCATTGAAACAGAGGTGTTTCACTTTCACTAAAAAACCTTCGCAAGACTTCTGAAAAACCTAATAATGCCAGCCCCATTTGAAAATAGCCACTGATTTTAGCTACCTTTTTCTTGCGAGACATAGCTGCACCTACAGCAAATAAGCTCAGGCCGTAGACAATAGAATCCGCCAGCATATCCAGTGAATCTGCCACCAAGCCCATAGAACGTGATATCCATCCGGTAGTCATCTCAATCACAAAGAATCCGAAATTGATACCCAGCACCCACCATAGTATTTTTCGCTGTTGGGAGTCGTCAGTAGCTAACGGCAACTCAACTTCATCATCTGTGCTATCCAGTCGGTCACTTAGCTTGAGCTCGCTAATGGCCTGATGGATCTTGTCCACCTCTTCTGTATGATATACCTCTAGTTTACGATTGGGGATGTCAAATGAAAGTTGCTTTACCTCATGATAAGGTTCCAACTTCATACGGATCATCTGTTCCTCTGAGGGACAGTCCATTTTGCTGATATGGAAGGTTGATTTTTTCATCGATTTATGCGAGCGGTTTTACGCCCGCTTTTTTGAAGATATCCATGATTTCATCAGGAATTGCCATTGGCTTTAGCGGTGGTACGTTTGCCCCTCCCGTATTGCCAACCGGAATATGACCCACGAATGATTTCACACCTCCTACCAGAAGTCGCGGGATTTGTCCAATAATCTCCTTGTAATTTTTAATATGAATACCGAAGAGAAGCATTTTCCAGTGGACATAGCTGTGCTGCCATGGATAAGCCTGGCCTAAAATGTGTGCCCTTTCTAAATGATGCCATGCCGTGCGTAGATCTTTTTGATTTCTATTAAACCTATACTGATTCAGCTCTTCTTCAAAGAAAGGTTGGAGCGATTTGGGCATTCTTGTATTTAGTTTCATGCTTAGTTTTATATGTTATTCTTAGAGTTGAGAAACTCTATTGCTACTAAATGTCAATGGCCGCCACCTTCTTCTTCACTGTTTTTGGCCTTGGCCAAAAGTGTGAATGCACCTTGGGTAACCAGTTTTATATCGCCTATCCTCCTTGAGGATTCTGCCAAAGTTACGTGTGTGTAATCATCTTCTGTATAGCCTCTGATTACTTCCACCATTTCAAAACCGTGCAGTGATTGCCCATTTTCAATTTGCTTTCCTTTGTACGAGAAAATATAGTATTTACCTCCAAAGCGAACTGCGGAAGATTGAGGAACGGCCCACACTTCGTCACTGTCTGTTTCAACTTTAGCTGTCACATACATGCCTGGCAGGAGGTCTTCTGATAATTGTTTCAAATGACCATGCACCGTTACCGAGCGGTCTTCCCTTACATTACTGCCAAGTAAAAACACATTCGCTTCTCGCCATTGGTCAGGTGAATTTGCCAGGCTAAAACGAATACGTTGACCTTTTTTGACCCTTGGGATATCATTTTCATAAATCGTTAATTCTACATGCAAGTCTTCTGAATTGGTAATGTCCATGATTACATCTTTAGGGTTGACATAATTGCCCATGTTGGTGTACACCTCCCTTACCGAACCAGTGACCGGTGAGTAAATATTGACTGAAGCGGAAATTGCACCATCACGAATTTTGGATGGAATGAAGCCGATTAATCTGAGGCGGGCTTCCATTGTTTTAATACGGGCCTCATTGGCCAGGTAGTTGCTTTTGGCTTGCTGAAAACTCTTACCCGAAGCTACTTTTTCATTGTACAGTTCCTCCTGACGTTCAAACTCCGCTTTCAAAAATTCCTGATTGGCGAGACCCTCCAGATAGTCTTGCTGAAACTGAATGAACTCGGGATTTTCAATAGTGGCCAACAGCTGGCCTTTCTTTACTGAAGTTCCCGGGAGCATATCAATGTATTTCACAAAACCACCATAGGGAATGTTGATGGAAATATTACTTTGTGGCGGCACATCTATGACTCCGTTCACCATTAGTTCAGAACCAATGACACGCCTATCTATTGTACCTATTTTAATGTCTGCCTGATCGTATTGTGCTTGCGTCAACTCGACCGTATTTTCTTCTTCATGATTTTCCTCTTGGACGGCTTCATCTGTTATTGAATTGCAGGAGGCCATAATAATCAATGTGGCCATCATGATGCTGCTGATATATTGAATTGTATTTTTCATTTTTTTTAATTTTTTTTGCTACTGAACGCCTGTAATGAATTCTATTTGAATTATGGTCTGGTTGTACTGGTTGAGGATGTCGAGGTAATTAAACCGAATGTTTAATGCCCGGTTGAGTCCTTGCGTATATTCCACATAACCAATATCACCGCTCTCAAAACCTTTTTGAGCCTGGGTCAGAATCAATTCAGCTTGCGGAAGCGCATTTAGTTGATAATAGTCCAGACTGTTTTGAAATTTGTGGTATTGATGAATCAGCGATTGTAATCTGCCCTCCAGCTCATTGAAGGTTGCTTCTAATCTTGCCTCGCTTTCCTGCTTTTTCAGCTCTGTGGCTTTAATGATTGAAGTTTGTGACTTAACCCCAAAAATGGGAATAGCCACGCCAACCTGGAAGCCAGTAAAACGATCTGCCGAAGTGAAAGTAACAGGATTGCCATTGATGTCCTGATTAGGTCCATTGAGCGACTGGTTGAAATACCCTACCGTTAGGTCAGGCATAAAACGAGATCGTTCTACAGATTTTTCATTTTCAGCCACTTCTATTTGCTGCTTAAACCATGCAAGGGTTGGATTGTTACTCACATCTGCATTGTCGAGTGTAATCGTAAGGTTTTTGGTTTCCAATTCTCCAACAGCAATGTCCACTGGTGTTTCCATATTTAATAGTGTTTTAAACATGGTTTGATAAATCTCAATGTCTGCTTGGCTCTGTGATAACATTACCTTGATTTCAGCCACTTGAGATTCTGCGGTTGCTTTTTCCAATAAGTTGCTTTCTCCGGTTTTGTAGCGAAGGTTGGCAGCCGCAACAAACCTTTGGTAAATGCTGTCCTGCTCTAGCAAAAGACGCTGCTTGCTTTTCTCCAGCCACAGCGTGTACCAGGTGGCTTTTACCTGAAGCACCAACTCGTTTTTGGTGGCAGTGCGCATCCATTCGCTTGCCTCTATTCGGGCTTTGGCCAATTGATTTTGGTTGGCATAAACCGTAGGAAAGGCTAAACTTTGGCTGACATTGAACTGATTGTCATTATTATAAACACTATTGTACTGACCATGTGTCACGCTAAGGTTGGTTTTTGGCAAGTTCCAGCTTGTTCCTTTTAAGGTTCTTTCCTGTTGCGTTTGAAGGTCAGCAGCTTTTAGTCCTGGATTATTGGCAACTGCTATTTGAATAGCTTCTTCGATTGACTGAATAGGTATCGAATTTTCTTGAGCCGCAACCTCGGGTGTACTAAAAAATAAGATGCCTAAAACAAACACCGCAGTTGCTGCAGCTGGTTTCACTTTGATACCTCGCTCAAAATAATAATAGAGGATGGGCAGTATAACCAGTGTTAGAAATGTAGCAGTAATCAATCCTCCTATTACCACTGTGGCCAAAGGCCGCTGTACTTCTGCACCGCCAGATTGAGAAAGCGCCATAGGGAGGAACCCCAATGAAGCTACTGAAGCCGTCATGATCACTGGACGTAACCTGGTTTGTGTGCCTTTGTAGATTCGCTCGAAGATGTCTGAAATCCCGTCCTTTTTCAGATGATTAAACTCACTGATTAACACGATTCCGTTCAATACTGCTACACCAAAGAGAGCGATAAAACCCACACCTGCTGAAATACTAAAAGGCATTCCTCTTAAATACAATGCAAAGATTCCACCAATGGCAGAAAGTGGTATGGCGGTAAAAATCAGGATTCCCTGCTTGATCGAACCGAAGGTGAAGTATAGCAATACGAAAATTAGTAAAAGTGCAAGGGGAACAGCGTAGCTTAACCTTTCGCGGGCTTCCACCAGATTTTCAAACTGGCCTCCGTAAGTCACAGAATAGCCAGGCGCTAGCACTACAGATTCATCAATCTTTCCCTTGAGTTCTGTCACCACGCTTTCTACATCTCTGTTGCGGACATTGAAAGCAACAATGATTCTTCTTCTTGTATCGTCACGCTGTATTTGGTAAGGCCCATCTTTAATTGCCACTTCTGCTACCTGATAGAGCGGTATTTGATGACCATCTTTCCTGGAGATGTAAAGATTTCGCACTGACTCCACATCATTTCGATTTTCTTTCGATAATCGAACCACCAGGTCAAAGCGTCTTTCATTCTCATAAACCAAGCCAGCGGATGCCCCTGCAAAAGCTGCCTGTACTGAACGGTTAACATCCTGAATACTCAGACCATATTTGGCCAACTGATCCCGCTTATAATTAATCACGATTTGCGGAACACCTGTTACTTCCTCGATGTATAAATCAACTGCACCATCAACGCCCGAGGCTATTTTCCCAATCTGCTCCGCATATTCAGAAAGTTCATTCAAGTCCTCCCCATAAATTTTTACCGCCACATCTTGTCGAACTCCCGTCATGAGTTCATTAAAACGCATTTGGATCGGTTGTTGGAAACCAAAGGTCACACCTGGTATTACTTCTAATGCTTCTGCCATTTTATTCGCCAAATCTTCCCTGTTTGAAGCTGAAACCCACTCCTTTTTGTTTTTCAAAACAATCATCAAGTCAGCAGCTTCCACGGGCATGGGATCTGTAGGAATCTCACCTGCTCCAATTTTGGATACCACTTGTTCTACTTCAGGAAATTGATCCAATAAAATCTTTTCTGCTTGCGTGGTAGCCAGCATGGTGTTTTCCAGTGAACTACCGGTGATTACCCTAGTCTCTACTGCAAAATCGCCTTCCTCCAGGGTGGGCACAAACTCTCCACCCATTTTGGAAAATACCCATAGGGAAATTCCAAATATGGTCAAAACAACTGCCAGAATTAATGGTCTTTTGTGCATTGCCCAGCGAATAATCGGATCGTACAGTTTGTGAAAGAACGACATGATCTTATCTGAAATATTAGGTTTGTGTTCTGTCTTCTTACTTAGGACAAGCGAAGACATCATTGGCACATAAGTCAAGGAAAGAATGAATGCTCCAAGAATGGCAAAACTCACCGTCTGAGCCATGGGTCGAAACATTTTACCTTCAGTTCCCACCAATGCCAAAATAGGCAAGTACACGATCAGGATGATGATTTGCCCGAAAGTAGCAGATCTCATCATTCTTGAAGCCGACTGGCCTACTTCGTTGTTCATTTCATCCTGGGTAAGGGTTAGCTTGCCGATCCTTTTTTGAATAGATTTACCTGTTATGTGGTGCAGTGTGGCTTCAACAATAATCACGGCTCCGTCCACAATTAACCCAAAATCAATCGCCCCCAGACTCATCAGGTTTCCAGATACACCAAACAAGTTCATCATACCAAAGGCGAAGATCAATGCGAGGGGAATAACAGATGCCACAATCAAACCCGCTCGCAGGTTGCCTAATAGTAACAACAACACGAAAATCACAATCAAGGCCCCTTCGGTCAAATTGGTAGTAACTGTGCCAATGGCGGTGTTTACTAATTTGGTTCTGTCCAGAAACGGCTCTATCGTGATCCCTTCAGGAAGTGTCTTGCGGATTTCTTCAATCCTGATCTTTACATTGTCAATGACTTCCGCAGAGTTTTCGCCTTTCAACATCATCACAATGGCACTGACCACTTCGCCTTCTCCATTACGCGTGGTAGCACCATACCGCACGGCACTGCCGAGTTGCACTTTTGCCACATCCTTGATCAAAACCGGAATACCATCCTCATTGCTTTTTACGAGCATGTTCCGGATGTCATCCAGATCACCTACCAAACCCTCGCTGCGGATGAAATAGGCACTAAGATTTTTCTCAATATATGCACCTCCTGTATTTTCATTGTTTTCTTCCAGTGTCTGAAAAATATCGGCAATTGAAATGTTCATGGCCTTGAGTCTGTGCGGGTCAATGGCAATCTCATATTGCTTGAGGTAGCCCCCAAAGCTGCTGACGTCCGCTACACCGGGTGTACCTAGCAATTGTCTGCGAACTATCCAGTCCTGAATAGTTCGCAATTCACGGGCATCATATTGTTCTTCATAACCTGATTCAGTACCTACCACATATTGATAGATTTCTCCCAGGCCGGTGGTAATCGGAGCCATGCCCGGCTGCCCTACCCCCGGTGGAATTTGAGCTTGCACATCTCCCAGGCGCTCATTTACCTGCTGGCGAGCCCAATAGACATCCACATCTTCCTTGAAGACAATGGTCACCACTGATAAGCCAAAGCGAGAGAAAGATCGGATCTCCTCAAGTTCGGGTATGGTAGCCATTGTTATTTCAATGGGAAAAGTGATTAATCGCTCGACCTCTTCTGCGGCCAATGATGGTGATGTAGTGATGACCTGTACCTGATTATTGGTAATATCTGGCACGGCATCAATGGGAAGCCGAGTAAGAGAGTAGCCACCCCAAATGACCAAGGCTAAGGTGAGCAAGCCAACAATTATTTTATTCTTTATTGAGTACTGAATGATTTTATCTAACATCTGATTATGTATGATTTAAATTGAGATGTGGGATTATCCATGCTACTATCAAGATCAGCAGGAATAAAAGAATTAGAATCGTCCAGAGGAAGTATTGCAATACCCTCTTGAACACACTCTTTTTACTTTTGTGTCGCTTTTTTCTTTTAATATGATTTTTCACGGAAAGCCCGAAAGAAGTTATACTAAGACAATAGATTGTCTTTAGGAAAACCCGTCAATGAGACGAATGAATTTTGGGCTTTAAATTCTGGGCGGTTGCCAGATGCTGCTGTTACCTGACGAGAACCTTTTCTCCAGATAAGGCATGTTCGCTTTGGTGTTATGAATTACACCAGAGAATTCAAGGTCGGATAAAGTAGAAATCTTGATGTGTGCCGAACAACAGGCGCAAATGCAAAAAGGGGTACAAATATCCGCCTCCATGCCACTGCTCAAATGGGTTGATTGCAAGGCAGAAACAATCTCACTTTTTTGCTCTATAACGCGTGAATTAGCATCGCTGCACGGATACACTGCCAAAAAGAGGATATAAAATGCGAATATGGCTTGGCTAATTCTCACGACACAAAGATAAACGAAAAATATTCTGATGGGTTGTATTAAGGTTAATCCTTTTCTTCCAGGCTGAAGTCAAAATACTTAATCAATGTCAGGTGATTGCTACTTCAAACACAAAGTTGACTATGCTACCATAATGTCAAGGGTGATTCTGCTAAAAACTCTTCATTCTATATGGCCAGATGGAATGTCCTAATTGAGCATTTCCGTTGATGGAGGGATTTACACGGCCATTTCATGTTAAAAACATTCCAGGGTATTTATTCATTGTGAACATTAAAATAACGAAGATGGTAACAATCCATAAGATCCATTTTCCCCTGTGTTCGTCCCTTTCGTTCTTAACACAATTTGAACAATCTGTTTCTTTATCAGATTGATTTGGTTTGTAGGTTTTATAAAAGGAAAGACTTAATGAGACGAATGCTGCTCCATGTAAATAGGACTCTATTGGATGCAGCCAGGAAAACGATGAAGCAATCCCGCTGAGTCCTGCTACCCCTGTCAATAGTACAGGGCCCCAACAGCAAGCCAAAGGAGCCAGGGCTGATAGAATGCTGACACTTAATAATGTATTTTTTTCTAACCTCATATTTACAAAGGAAGTATTTCCATGATCCTAATTGTCCATTTATCAGAAAGATGTTTATCGTCTTCATCCATTACTTCGCCCTTCAATTTCACTCTTCCACCAGCCAGGTTTCTAATAATCTCCTCATCTGTAACAGCGGCCACACTGAATGTTTCATTGTTAACTTTCAATGTCCATTCATCGCCACTCTTGTTCAATTCACCTATTGCAAGAATTTCTGCAGTCCTCGCTGAAAATCCATTTTTCTTCACGACTTCCTGAATTCCTTTAAGTGTTAAAGTATTTCCTGATATGAGGCTTAGATAAGCTTTGCCGTCATTCAAGCTCACTGTTATATTTCCAAGTCCTTCCATTTTTTTAAGTCCTCGCTCCAGACCGTAGGCACAAGGCGCACAGTCCATACCAAACACTGCCTGATCTACTTTGATCAATTGCGCTTCGCTTGTATGCAAAGTAAATACTATAGATGCTGCTAGAATATAGATGGTCTTCATGTCATTATAAATTTATCATTGTCTACAACCAGTAACTTAGATTAAAAGATAATCGGTATTTCTCCTTTGGAATATTTTGATTCTCATTTTGATAGGCAGGAAATAGAGCTCCAAAGGAAACTCCCCACGCTCCGTATAAACCTAAAAAGGAAGGCCCGATCATTACCTTTTCACCTTGACCAATAGTTGGTGTAACCTGTCCTTCAATTTTACTTTGGCCTGGAAATTCTGCCAGTGATTCCAAAAACATCCTCCAATCAGGCTTTGGATAGTCACCCATAAAAATATTTGGTCTGTACCCTATCACAACGCTTGCATAAGGCAAATCTCCAAGCTGCTGACCGGATTTTTGTAAATAGTATTGATAACCCCCACCCACCCACGTATACCATGTACGGGATGCATACCCGGTTGAGATGGCTCCATGAACAGAGTTGCCCACATTTATTTGCCCTCGCTTATCCTCAGTTGGCGTTGAGACACTTAGCACGGCTGTAGACTCGAATCTTTTCCCAACTCCAAATGCATTTGAAAAAAAGCGATACCATAATGATGCTTCAATATCCCCATTGGCAGGCATGCTGCTATTTCCCCTTGTCCTAGGGGCTTCTGACAAACGGTTGATCACGGTTGGAGTTGTGATATTGAGCTGTAGATCCTCCGTTATCCCGTAGGACCAAATATACCGGAGCATTAATGACTGATCATCTTCGGTGGCAAGGCTCATGACTGCGGCATTGAAATCAAACCCTCCTTTAGCCAGTGTCGGGGTTTGCAATCCGTAGAGAGGACCATGCCCCTGTGCGTTGGTTTTTACAATTGCCAATGCTGCAACAAGTGCTATTAGTAATATTCCTTTCATTCTATACATTTTAAATTCCTAGAAATTGTTGAATCGGCAATAGCAGGTAAGCGGAAAACAAGCCGAGTACATACAGACAAAAGGAAGTCCATAGGACAACTTTACTCCAGCGAGCTGCTGTATCGCAGGGCATTTCATTCCCAAATTCGTCTATTTCACAGGCCTGATCTCTTTTGCGGCCATAAAACAGCCAAAAGTTAAACCCGATCAATAAACCTGCTCCAAGAAACGTCCATTCCTTGTACTTGCTCAACCAGATTAATGCCGGAAAGTCCGAAACCATGCCTGCCACCACTGCTCCCATGCCAAGTGCAACCAGCAAAGATGGAAGAGCACAACAAAGTAGTGTTGATACAGAGGTGAACAGAGAGGCTATGCTGACGAAATCCTCTTTTAACTTTAGTAATTTTTGCATTGGTTGTTCAAAACAAGATCAAAAAATTATTGTTCTTTTTTCTTTGGATTAGCTTTTCGTGCTGCCTTAAATCCTCTTTCTTGAATAAGGGCGATTATTTCTTTTTCAGAAACAACGTTGGCATCGTATTCAATTTCAGATGAGCTGGTTTCGAATTGGGTGGTACTCTTCACCACTCCATCTTGCTCCCCAAGTAAGATATCTATCCCGTTGGCACACCCTTCTTGGCAGTGCATTCCTTCGATCGACAGTTGAATTACGATAATGCTGTTTTTTTGTTCCATTTTTACAGCAGTTTCCTTTGCTTGTGCAGTTACTTGACTATTGATGAGAACTGCCCCGATACTCATCGCCACAACGTAAAATGTCTTTTTCATATCCCTATTAATTTATTATGCTTCGCAAGGTAGAGAGCGGGTGAGGGTGGTCACCAAATTCTTTTTTAAACATTCAGCCTATCCTTACACTATTTTAAATGGTACAATGTCCTTTTTAACCTCCGCCAATACCAGCTTTCACCAGTTCTTCTCTAGATATCTCCGGGTCTTCACAGCAACTTAATAGCTTCCCATTTACTGCTATGGAGGGTACCTTTTTGATTTGGTACTCCTTCAATTTATTCAGGCAAGTTTCATCCTCGCTTTGTTTAACAAGATCATAAACAGTTATTTCACATTGATCACAAGCTAGTTCTTTTACCAATTTGACCACTGGATCACATAATGGACAATTGGCTGTGAATACTTCTACCTGGCGCTTCATTTTTCCTGCTTTTTTAAGGTTGAAAAAATAGTTTCTATGTTCCTTTTGGAAGAACACATCAAACTTAGGTTCAGCAGGGGGGTGGTCTGCAAATAGAGGAGCTGGAAAAAAGGAGCTTTTAATTCGACTGCCTGCTTGATGCCCTAAACCTGATCATGCTGCTCTATTCGCTGCTTCAACTCGGAAATTTCTCTCATCATCTCGGTAAGATGGTCCAGCTTAAGGGTGGGAAATTGTTGCCTGATAAACTCTATTCGATCTTCATTTCCGCAGTTTCCGGGACAAGCTTCCACTGTTTCAGAGATCTTAATGGCCAGGGCTTTCCGGTAACTTTCATCGAGCAATAGAAAATGAGCTTTGTCTAACCCTGCCTGCACGGCTTTAAATTGCATAAGAATTTTTTCAGGATCTTTGCCGTTGTCCAGCATTTTCACGAGGCCTTCTACTTGCCCCTTGATGCTCTGGAGCCTTGTTTTGATATCTGCTGTTAAATCTTTTGGGATCATGGCATCTTTTTGATTGGTAGTCTGAGGCATAATTGTATTCAAGTAAAGAAATTATTCGTTCGTTCAATTGATGTTTTCATGAGACAATATTTTTATCAGCAACGATTGCTCTTTCCTCCCTCCTGAATAGGAGGACAGGGAACTGTTCCATAAGAGCAGTAAACGCAGCAATGTCCCTCTTTTGGCTTGAGTACCGTGTGGCAATTGTCACATTCATAAAAAAATTGACATGCATCTGTCGGCATGGTCTCCTCTTTTTGATGGCCGCAATGTGGACACGTAAGGGTGGATTGCAATACTATTTCTTTCTCCATTTGACTCTTTTTTAGTGATTTTCTGGTTTTGAAGTTGTAGTTGAATTGGATATCATTTCAGCCGGATTTTTCTTGTGTAAACTAATCACAGTATATCCAGTGGAATTGATAGCGTCCTTAATTTTCTCCTCATTTACCTTGGATGAATCGAATTTTACAAGCGCATTAGCATTTTCATACGAAACTTGGGTTTCCAATATCCCTGGTAACTGATGGACTTCATAGTTGACATGCTGTTCACACCCTGTGCAAGTCATTCCCTTAATTTCAAACTCAACTAAATTCACATTGTCTGCAACGGCAATTCCTGAATTCTGAGTAGCTGGATAAAAGACATGCGAGTAACTAGGGAATGTCAACATGAATAGCGCGACCACCGTGACGATACCCAAAAATTTCTTTGAATGTAGAAATTTTGTTTTTCCAGTTTCTTCCTCACAGTCGCAATCAATTTCTTGTTTGCTCGGCTTTAGCTGCTGATACCAGGCAAACCCTAAAACCAAAATTGTAATTCCGATCAAATATGGCCGAAATGGTTCTAGCCAGCTGAATGTTGCCGCGATTCCACCAACCCCACCCAGAAATGCCAACACGGGAGTTATGCAGCAAAGGGAAGCGGCAATAGCTGCTAAAATGCCTGCACTAGCTGTCTTCGATTTTAAATTATTGTTCATGACATCAATTGTTTTTTACTGTTCTTAACTAAATCAATAATGGAAGGAAAAATGATCTCAACATTCTCCTTGATGAGTGAGTAGAATATTGTTTTACCGACCTTCGTATCCTTTACCATTCCACCATCCTTTAACTTTCTCAAGTGCTGAGACACCCCACCCACCGATATATCCAACACATCACTCAAGTCACAGGGACACATTTGCCCCTCCTTATGCAGGAGGAAGAGTATTTTGAGCCTTGCTGGATTGCCGGCAAGGTTGAATACTTTGGTAATGCCATCAAGTTTTTGTTCGAGGCGATTCAAAGCTTGCTTGCAATCTTTAATTTGTGCTGGATCTGCCAGTACACGGATACAGGTATTAGCCATAATTTCTTATTTTAGTAATTACTTAAACGTAGGCAATAAAGTAAAGTTTCATTATTTTAGCAAATGATGAAATGAATTAAAGAAAGACTGATCTGAGTTAGTATGAGAGGTTTTGCCAGTTTGGGCCAATCGCGATGTGGGAGGTTATGGACCGAAGTTTAAATGTGTCACTGGTAAGGTCAAGCACAATTCTGTAAACACGATCTGAATAGGCATAAGAAGTATCAAAGTTATTGGTCATCGATAAGCATAAGCCAGCCCACTGCCAGTGCCAGCATGTTCACAAAAGTGAATAACCTGTTTTTGCGAAAAAGATAACGTTAACTTAGTTTAAGGACTGAAGCATTAAATGGTTAAACGCAGTTTAGTTAGCCAATGTGAAGGGTAATGAAACTTTGAGTTTGTCCCACTGAACTGATATGTTTCCTGATGCATCAGATTCTGATTTTATTTCATAGCGCAAACGCTCCTGGTGTAGTTGTTCAGTTTGAGGGGTAACATTGAGTCTGACTACATCTTCAACTTGATCGTAGTCGTCCACCAGGTGCTGGTTCCAGTTTTTGTTAATGATGATCGTCCATTGCTCCTGACCCGGAATGGTGAAAAAGGCATACTTGCCTGCAGACACAATTGTCCCTCCAATATTAATATCCTTATCAAATTCAATATTGGTGGCTTTGTGCGCTCCTGTTACCCATACATTGTCATAGGCTACCAGGCCGCCCCAAATCATTCTGCCGCGAGTGGCTGGGGAGTAGTAATTGATCGTGAAACTGGCTTTACCAATTTTTCCTAGTGCGTAAGCTTTTAGACTGCCCTTCAACGTATCGACTTCGGTTTGTGGCTGAATGATGGCGCCTTCAGGTGTAGCCACCTCGTTTCCTTTTGGCGTCACAACCGTTGTACTTTCTTTGTTGGGATTAGAACAGGCTGAAAGACAAATGATAATTACAAATAGTAGTAAGCGTGGTAGCATAAGTATTTATTTAAAGGTTACAATTTTATTATAGCTGTCTTCACTTTCTTCTCCTCATCATCCGTCCATGCAAAAATCAATTCATTTCCAGATTTTGTCATCTGTGGAAATCCACTTGAGCGTGACTCAGATGAAGTGGCAATAACAATGGGTGATTCTTTTGTACCATTACGATTTACTTTTACCGCCTTGATATCGGTGCCCTCCATCCAACTGACCATCGCATTATCTGCATCCAACATCACCACGTCCACCCGTCCGATGGCCTTTCCCTCATCGATTCTGATGGGTTCATCAAAAGTTCCGCCTCCATCTTGAGAAAAGATAATCTTCACTTGTGATTGTTCATCAACCATACCGAACCAGGCAATGGTTAAACTGTTTCCAATGGCGTCTGCCCTTGGCCCGTTAACCGGACACCCTGCGATTTTCCAGTTATCAGGAAAGATGGTTTTGGGTTTGGTCCATGTTCCGTTTACCAATTGTACGATAGACATATCTCTTATTTCTTCATCGGATCGGTCGCGATAGACTACCACTGGTCCATTGCTGGTTATGGCAGCGCTGGTTTGGCAACAATCACATGTTTTGTTGTCCAACTCCCACTCTTCAATTTTGTTTCCCTGGTAATCCATCACCGCTCCACGCAAACTCATAGCACCTTGGCCATGTCCTTCGTGTCCTTGCATTCCGGTACCCATCGGGGCCATTCCCTCCGTTACCGTGTTGCGTCCATCTAGCCAGGCCACAAAAATATTCTCGCCAAAGGGAACGAGTGAGACAAACCCATGTTCCGCTTGCTTGCCATCGTCATGTAACACGAATGAATTTTCCCAACTTTCACCGCCATCGTCAGATGCAAACATTTTTACATCGTAGGCATAAGTACTTTCTCCGTTCTTATTAAGTAGATGGGCGATTAGATTGTCACTTCCATCCGCAACGATCATAGGATAGTCCGCCCAATTCACAAACCACGTATTTCCAGAAGTAATTAAGGAAGAGGTAGTCCACGCGCCAGATTCTAGCTTTGCATACTTGAAAAGGTTCATGCTATCCGTTTTTTCTGTCCACGATAAATAAGTCGTGTTATTCTTATCGGTGAATAGATAAGGGGTGGCACTTCGACTACTAGCTGGCGAAACAGATTGAACAACAGATAATGTTGATTCAGCGTTCTTTTGTTCTTTCGAACAAGAGAGTAGAAACAGAAAAGAAAGGAATGGGAAGATTACTTTTTTCATGTTATTTATTACTGGTTATTAGGGCCAAATTTTCTGGAGTGCTCCAATCGCGGAAACCCATTTCAGAGAATACCAACTCACCCTCGGTGTTAAAGATCATAGTTGTAGGGAGCGCCTGAATGTTGAGGGCTTCCATATTTTGAACCTGAACATAGTTAAAGTCAAAGTTTCGTTTCTCTTTGAAATCTGTTATCAAATCTACGCTTTCATTAGATGGAAAAAGGAAAACAACATTTTTTCCGTTGAGTTGCTCCTTTGCCTGGGCAATGGTAGGCATCTCCATGATGCAAGGTTTGCACCAGGTCGCCCAAAAGTTGATAAAAACGGTTTTCCCTTTGAAGTCATTCATGTCGATGGGTAGTCCATCCAGTGTTTGTAATTGAATTTTATCAAGGTCTGATTGTTTAGCGGAACAACCCGGTATAAGTAAAGCTGCAACGAACATCAATGCGTACAACATGAATTTATTTTTCATTATAATGTTTTAGTGGTCAGTGTGCTCATGTTCTTTGTCTTCTACTTTTTCCAGGGCCATACCGCATTGATTACAAGTATCCCCTTCTTTACCGGTTATTTCTGGATGCATGGGGCAGGCATAAACAGCCTCAGCTACTTCTTCCGTTTTGTTACCACCTCCACATGAAGAGAGGCTAAATAAAAGTGTTGTTGCCAACATTAAAGGGAGTAGGATTGACAATAGTGATTTTTTCATGTTTGTTTATGGTTTTGGTTATTAATTTAGCTCATAAAATCGATATTAATCCTCTGACCACAACTCCAAGTGGTCTGAAGACTATTACTTTAAGTTCGCTTACTTTTCAGCTTTTCTTCGCGCTTTTAGCGCTACCGCGGTTTCCCGATAGCTGCCGAGATTTACCGCAAAGTGACTGAGACTTAAATGAGACCTTATTTGAGTTCAGTCAGAGTCAAAAGCTTAAAAATATGGTTTTTAGGACTTTTACCATATATATAGTGCTAAGATTCAGTTTACTGAATAAATAGGTATGCACATCCAAAAGTCTAGCCACAAGCACCTAAAATTTGCCGAAATTGAAAACCCAAATGTAAAAGGTCAATCGCACAGACAGCACACTTATTTTTCTAAAAGCAAAATTCAACACTCAAATAAATAGCTATTTTTGCATCGCCTGAAATGAGTCATAATTAAAAATTATTAAATAATGAAAATTTATGAATAATAATATAAAAATATTAACTGCAATCGCAGTATTTCTATCTGTAGTAGCGTGTATCGCTCAAACAAAAAACACAAAAACAGAATCTGTAAAAATCTATGGAAACTGTGAAATGTGTAAAAACGCAATCGAAAAAGCAGGATATAGTAAAAAGGAAGCCACAGTAAATTGGGATAAGAACACCAAGGAGGCAACCATTTCTTATGACAGCCTCAAAACTTCAAAAAAAGAAATCTTAAAGAGAATTGCGTTGGCTGGTTATGACAGCGACAGCTTTTTAGCACCAGACGACACTTATTCTACATTGGCAAGTTGTTGCCAATATGAACGTGTGGAAAAAAAGGCAGCTATTACAGAGGAATCTAAAATGGAGATGGCTTCTATCGAACATTCAAAACATGATGCAATGGCAGAAACAAAGCAGGAAGTAAACCAACTTTCGAAGGTCTTTGAAGGCTATTTTGTTATTAAAGATGCATTGGTTAAAACAGATGGAGCGATAACATCAACCAATGCCAAATCTCTTTTGAAAGCGATTAACGAAGTGCAAATGGATAAACTACCCATGGATGTTCATATGGCCTGGATGAAATTTTTGAATGCCTTGAAAAAAGATACTGAAAATATTTCTAAAACTCAGGATGTAGAGAAACAAAGGGAATCATTCAAATTGCTATCAAAAAATATCTATGAAATATTGAAAGTTTCTAAAACCTCTGAACCCGTCTTTTATCAATATTGCCCGATGCAGGATGCCAATTGGTTAAGCAAGGAAGAAACAATTAAAAATCCATATTATGGTTCGCAAATGTTAAGTTGTGGCAAAACAATTGAAACCATTAAATAAATTGAAAAATAACATATTCAACTTAATAACATTCCTCGGAATATTGTCAATCCATATTGGTTATAGTCAAAATTTAGTTCGATACGAGTTAACAATTACAGACACTATAGTTAATTTTTCTGGTAAAGCAAAAAGAGCCATTGCCGTAAACGGACAAATTCCAATGCCAACACTTACGTTTACCGAAGGCGACATTGCCGAAATTGTTGTACACAATAGGTTAAAAGAAGGTACCTCTTTGCATTGGCACGGTTTATTTTTGCCAAACAAGGAAGATGGTGTGCCATTTTTGACGCAAATGCCGATTGAGCCCAATACTTTCCATACCTATCGTTTTCCAATCATTCAAAACGGAACCCATTGGTACCATAGTCATAGCGGCCTACAGGAGCAACTTGGTATGTACGGCTCTTTGATTTTAAAGAAAAAAGAAAGTGACCCAACCTTTAGAAAGGGCATTGATGACCTACCAGCAGTCCCTCTTATTTTGAGCGAATGGACAGATATAAAACCTGACAATGTTCATAGAATGCTGCACAATGCCAGTGATTGGTTGGCTATTAAAAAAGGAACAACACAAAGCTATTCCGAAGCAATAAAGGCTGGACATTTCAAGACCAAATTAGGTAATGAAGGGAAACGAATGTTGGCGATGGATGTTAGCGATGTATTTTATGATAAGTTTTTAATTAATGGAAAAAACGAAAGCCAACTATCTCAATTTAAAGGAGGGGACAAAATACGTCTTCAAGTATCAAATGGTGGAGCTTCCTCCTATTTTTGGCTTACCTACGCAGGTGGCAAAATGATCGTTGTTGCGAATGATGGAAATGATGTTCAACCCTTAGAAGTAGACAGACTAATTATTGGTGTTTCAGAAACGTACGATGTAGTGGTTACGATTCCTACCGAAAATACTGCCTATGAATTTCTGGCAACACCCGAAGATCGTACAAAATCGGCTTCAATTTATTTGGGAAATGGCCCAATTCAGCTTAAGAGCAGAATGCCAAAACTCAAGTATTTTGAAGGAATGAAGATGATGAACGGAATGATGAATATGGACGGTTCAATGGACGATATGGGAATGGAGATGTCTTTACAAAAAATGGATATGAATACGGTTATGTATCCTGAAGTCACCGGCAATATTGAAACGAAAGTGAACAAGAAGATGGATAATATGAAGATGGACGACAAAATGGATCATTCCACTCATTCAATGACTTCCACTCAAGATCTTGTTACCCTAAATTATGCAATGCTAAAAGCACCTCATCCAACAACGTTGCCAAAAGATGTACCTGTTCGAGAATTACGTTTTGAATTGACGGGAAATATGAACCGTTACGTATGGAGCATGGATAACAAAGTGCTTTCGGAAACCGATAAAATTCTAATCAAAAAAGGCGAAAATGTTCGCATTGTTTTACACAACAATTCAATGATGCGACACCCGATGCATTTGCACGGTCACGATTTTAGGGTATTGAACGGGCAAGGGGAATTTGCACCGCTTAAAAATGTGCTGGACATTATGCCAATGGAAACCGATGTGATCGAATTCAATGCCAATGTAGAAGGCGATTGGTTTTTTCATTGCCATATTTTATACCACATGATGGCAGGAATGAATCGTGTTTTTTCTTATGAAAGTCAGGCACCAAATCCTTATTTGCCTGACAAGAAATGGGCTTACAAAAAACTGCAGCTTGAAAGCAATAGACTGCATCTTATGGCAGAAAATGACTTTGCTTCCAATGGAAATGATGGAATGGTAATGTTCCAAAACTCACGTTGGAGTTTCGGTACAGAATGGAGATTAGGATATAATGATCAAGACGGGTATGAAACAGAATCACATATTGGTAGATATATTGGAAAAAATCAATGGTTTATGCCTTATGTTGGGTTTGATTGGAGATATCGAAAAACTAACGGAATCTCTGAAAAAAACCTTTTCGAGCAGGTAAGCACTAAAGACAATCGAGCCGTGATAAGTTTGGGAGCAGAGTATACTTTACCCATGTTAGTGACACTTCAAGGGGAAGTATTTACAGACGGAAAAGTACGTTTTCAATTTATGAGAGAAGATATTCCCATTTCCTCAAGGTTACGATGGGCTTTTATGGTAAATACCGACAAAGAATATATGACAAGGTTTAAATATATCGTAACACGGAATCTTGGAATTTCCACCCATTACGACAGTGATATGGGTTTTGGTATTGGAGCGACATTAAATTATTAAGACGGAGCCAAACTATCCGTAGCTTCTAATTGGAACAAATGTTACTCTGTTATGGGTACCCTCATTAAGTCTTTGGCTGGTGTGACACAGGCCTATTAAATGAATAGCAAGTTTCCTCCAAGGTGGACAAGTGTAACTTTGCTAATATGTCTTCCGAGTACACTATCAGCGATCATCAAAGGCCGCATTTTATTACTTTTGCTACTGCGGAATGGGTTGGTGCATTATCAAGACCGATGATAACCGAGTACCGTTAACCCTGAGAAAGCTGTTTATTATTTCTATCATTTTTTGTTAATGTTTATCATGTTTCCTTTTAAAAAACATTTTGTAAATCCTTCATGGACAAAAGCTAATTTACTGACTAACTGCTTTAGCAATTTTCTCTAGAATTTTATGATTTTCACCAAATTTGCAGAGTGCATCGCAGTGCTCGCGCAGATCAGAAAATAAAATGTACTTAATCTTAACGTTGTTGTTTTTGATCGAAGGCCTGCTTAGTTGCAGCACGACATCTTTTTCTCTACTGTTAGGTATGATAATAAAAAGGGAAGTGCCATGATCGACAAAAGAAACAGCCAAATCAGTAAGCCTTAAGATGCCCGAATAGATTGATGTGCTTTTCTCAACCTCAAAAGCGCACACAACTTTATTGCTACCCTTCTCAAACCAGATTATATCAATTAGTTGAATCGTATTGAGTGTCTCCTTATCTACCGATAACTCAGGAAATTTATTGAGGCTAATGAAGGAGAAGTTGATTTCATCGTGACATTTCCCCCTGTCATTGGTAGCCGCAATCGGGTCATACCCTAAAGCTTTTCCAATTTTTAGTAAATGATACTGCATTTCAGTATGCAAATCTTCTTCATGCTTTTCACTTAGTACTACCTTGTGTCGCCTGTCATATTGTTTTAACAGTTTGACTTTTTCATCTTCGGAAATAACCTGGCCTTCTATAATAATATTTTTAGTGCCTATTTCGAAAAGAAGACCTGCGATGGCGCCAAGGTCGTTGGACAACTGATCTTTATGGTCTGCATTTGCTTTCAATATCACTTCTCTCATTCTGAGATATTCCTGCCAACTGCCAAGTTTTTTCTTATCGCGGAATAGAAAATTGAATCCATTTACTATGGCTGTGTTGAATGGTGGAAGTATAGTAGGGTGCAAGAAATAAAGTATACTGGCAACGGCAGGACCTAATCCTTTTATCTTTAATTCATCTAATTTGATGATCTCACGAATGAGCTGGTCTTCTTTGGTGGCATAAAAACAATTCTCCAAAAATTGACCAAACGCTTTTTTGTTAATCTGATTTTCATAAATATCAGGGATGCGCATTTTGGGCTTCCAGTAAAACGGATGAGCCGCCCCCTCAAATACCTGCTTTTGTTCCGTAATGGCCGTTAACACAAATTCCAGCGAAGATCCTTTAAAGTCATTACCAAACTTTTCAGACTTTATATCTTCAATTACTTGTAAAACCCCGCGCTTAATAGAGCGAAATGCTTTGAGCCTTTCTTCGCTCCCTATAAACCATGTATTATAAACAGATGCAGGATCATGTTTATACTTTTTTATAATTTCAGAGAATAATTCCTGTTGACTCATTATTATTTTATTTATGGGCTTTATATAAGGAAAGCGTCCCTAAGATAGTTTTAAAGGTTTTAGTTTCCATGACGTTCTTGAACCCAGCCCTTGTCATGTAGTCGGGCAATAGTCCTTTGACATTATCCGCTGTAGTTTTGAAACCGTCAAGTAGCTGAACCACATAGAATGCCCCTCGCATAATTGAATCACTCGCTTTTCCCCAATCCGCAATGTGCAATTCACCGTTTGGCTTTAACACTCTAAGTATTTCATTGAGTGCCAATTGCTTTTGCTCTTTCGTTAAATGATGAAACACCAGGCTTGACATAACTTTGTCAAAATATCCGTTACCGAAGGGTAGTATTTGGCCATCGTAGTGATGAAGTGCCACTTCAATCTCGGAGTGGGTTAACTTCCCCTCGGCAATAGACAATATCTTGCTATCAACATCAATGGCATGAAAGTTTACATCGGGTCGTTTTTTCGCAGCCATAAGAGTAAGCGTGAGCGACCCGCAACCGAAATCCAGAACTTTACTCCCCGGCTCAAGCGATGCCTGCGTTATCAATGCGTTCTTAAATTTCTTTTCCGGCATTAATGTGCCCACTACCGGGTCGTAGAGTTTTGTCAGCCAGTCGTACTTGAGCGCAGGGATGTAAGTTTTGGTTCTCATTATATAAGGGTATTATTTGATCTTATGGTTTACGTGATGAATTGTGCATGTTCACAATCTTCCACACTCCGTTTTCCTTTTTCAAAAAAGACGTAGCCACTCCCTTTCGCTTGATTTCAGCATTATCTTTTTTTAGCACGATGGTGTAATTGTATGTTTCCATTGCAAAGGCATAGTTGCCTGTGACGGTTACATCCACTTTATAGTTTTCAAATTGAAATGATTTGAAGTCACCCAACTCAGGCCCGATGTGGTGATCGAGATACTGCAAGTAAGTTCCCTCCACGCTGCCAGACTCAATAATTACTGAATTCTCAGTGAAAAGTTTTTCTGTGCCCTTTACATCCAATCGTTCCAGGGCTTTCTTATACCCGTCCAGCGTTTGAATTACGGCCGCTTTATCGCCAGCATCTGCCTGAGCAAATGAGAAAGCATAGGCCAATACAAGAATTGATGTTAGTAAACTTCCAATTGATTTAGATTTCATGATTTAACTGTTTTTAGTTGAACAAAATTTTAATGTAGTTCTAATATATTACTCGGTCAGATTCATTACTTCCATCATTTTCAACATCACTTTTCCTTTGCCGTTGAGCATGACACCTACCTGTCCGGCAGCACGGGTTTCACCGTGTCCATGGTTCACCAGTTCTTCATTAAGAAGCCCTTTGTAGTGTTCACCGGCTGACGACACGGTTAGAGTGGCCCAATCGGCAGGCATTTTTTTATCTTCTTTATTCAACACGCTCTTTTTCCCGTCTTGCATTCTTCCCAATTCCATGGCTGCGTTTGATATGGAAACAAAATCGTAATTGGAAGCATCCGTGTAGTGGTGTACGATGGCCACTTCTCCCTGAAAGCCATCAGTCTTGAATTGAAGATTCGCACCCAGATTTTCTAATGCCCCGTCAAAGAGGAGAATTGCTTTGTCACCGGAAAGGGTAAGGGTAAGTACTTTGGCGCCATCATTATCAGTAGTTACCGAAGGGGCTAATTGTTGCGCATCTCCTTCGGCCAACTTGAGCATACCTGTAAACGGTTGATCGCCCGGCATCCACATCATAGATTCGCCAGCGCTTTCCATTGATGCACCCTCTTCGTGCTGATCACCTTCTTCACCATTGTGTCCGTGACCCTCTTCAGTGCCCTCGTCATGATGCCCGGCTTCTTCACTGTGTTCTTCCGATTCCTTCTTAGTGCTGCAGGATGTAATCGTTCCGGCAAGGAAGAGTAGAAGAATACAACTCGTCAGCCAGGATAATTTGAATTTGATAGTTTTCATTAGATTAAATATTTAGATGAATAATAGAATTTGACAAATAATTTATTTGCTCCACTCATTTTAACTTTTGAATGCCTACTCCATATTTATATACCAGCTTTGCACCAAGGTCTGCCGTCTTGCCAATCAGTGCAGCTCCGGCAACGCCTCCACAGAATAGCAAAATGGCTACCATGCGTTTCTTATCCCATTCTTTCCAGAATAAAAAGCCGCGCACAATGGCAAAGGCACTAAAATAAAGCATCGTGTAAAGTCCCCAGTCTGAATGATTGCTGGCTGTTAATTCTGCCCGCATCGGAACAGACACAATATCAATGGCTTGTTTTCCGCTGAGGTAGGTGACCAGTGCCACCAGTGCGGCAAAAACAAAGAGCGCTGTGACCGTTTTGCGCAACCATTCTTTTTTTAATAACAAGTGCGAAAGGTCAGTCACTATTGCGGTGATAAAAATGGCAATTGGAAAATGTACCAGCATGGGATGAACGTTGGGTGCCCAATCAGGAAGTAAGGTTTCCATAAATAGATTTTATAAAATATCGAAATAGAAAAATTGAATGACCATCAGGTCATCGAGCCATTAAAAGAATAAGAATGGCTGTGTTAAGAAAATACAGGAGGTGCCCGCAACAAGCGGGAAGAGAAACGAGAGTGATCAAGCAACGGGGGCCTGATCGGAATATGAAATACGGAATTCTCAAATGAAGCATCTAGTAAGTGAGAAGTCTCAGTCAAAGCAACATTGTAGGTAGGTGTTTTTCCCTGGGCCTTCTTCTTAAAAGTATAGGTAGTAACTGAGAAGTCTATATTGGAAACATGCGCTCCGACAAATGGCGAATTATCTGATTGTTCATCTCTGTCGTCTTCGCTTTTACTGTGGCTATGGTCATGCTTATCTTCCTCCCTTGAGTGGCCGGCTTTGAATTCTGAGTAGGAATCAAAGTGATGATGCGGTATAACGCTATGCGCCAACGAAAGCGAATACGCTACTAAAACAAGGCTATATATGAATGACCTGATTATCACTTCCTAAGGCTATTAGTCAAATGAAATTTTTAACCGTTACTTGTCGAGTAAATTTAACAATAAATAACAAATTAACGTTATCAAGGGCCTAATGTCTCAAGGAACGTTTACTGCTTTGATCCCATAAATCTTTGTTCATAAGCCCCATTCGATCCATTCATAATAATGGTGTAATCAAACGTATTAGCATTCATATCGAAATAGCCATAATGCTTATCATTCACGTTATGTTCATTGCTCATATGTTGCGACCAGGAGGTCCAGTTGCCGTTATTTCCCATCATATGATGGTTGGCTGACATGCTGTGACCATATTCATTCTTGAAATCATCATCTGTAGAACAGACTCTCATCATTTGACCGTCAGGATACAATTCCACTGAGAATGTTGTATCAATATCTTCATTGTAACAGTGAACTTGAATGGTATAATTGTTAATAGAAGTAATTTCAGATGTTGCTGGATTCGCTATTTGTGATATGCTTGATGTTAGAGCTCCTTTGTAAATGCCGGCAATCTCGCTCGACAGGTTGCTTTGTTCAAGTTCATCGTCCATGTTGCAGGAAGCAATGATCGCTACCACTGCTATTCCTAATATAATTTTCAAAGTTTTCATTTTCTTTATTGTTAGTAATTATTTCAAGTTGGAAATTACTTTCCTGAGTTTATTGCTTATCTCATTTGCTATTTCGTTCAATTTCTCATTCTCTACTGCCTGCATAGATGCCACTGGATCTACTGCCGATACTTCAATCTCACCGGGTTTCTTCTCTTGAACAATAACATTGCACGGAAGCATCGCACCAATCTTATCTTCAGCCTGTAATGCTTTATAGGCAAATGGTGGATTGCATGCACCTAGTATCCTATAATTGTAAAAATCAACGTCCAGTTTTTTCTTTAGCGTAGCTTTAATGTCAATTTCGGTAAGCACTCCAAAGCCTTCCTTTTTTAGTTCTTCGATAACCTTTTCAATTGCCTGATCGAAATCACCGGAAATGGTCGTATTAAAATAATAGTTCATTTTTAAATTTTAAAACTTCAAATATAATTACACGGGCCGCCACTTAACCGCGTGCATAGTTACTCATCTTGTAAGACTTGCTCAGTAACTTATGTCACTCAAAGAAATGATCTTAGTCATTTGTCGAGGTATTTTTTTGCGTTGTTGGTTGACTCAAAATAAAGAATCGCTCCTTTTTTTTCAGGGTTCATGGTTATAAATGCAAAAGCCTTGTCAACTCTTACCTTGCTATAAGGATCAATGGCATAACGAACTGACTGATCGTTGTTAAGGTCACGTATACATTGATCACAACAGGCGTAGTAGGTCTTATCTTGTACGCTTACAGGAACTTGATCTATGCCCATATACATATCCTTCACCATGCAAACCATTTTAGGGTTGATACCCTCACCTGGTGCTGGTGGGAATTTAAGGTTTTCATACATTTCATATTTCTTACTATCCTGTTGATAATTAAAAATCATTACACCAACAAGAAAACCTCCAATTGTAAGAATGACAAATGCGGTAATGAATACATCAAACCACTTTGTTTTCTTTCTTTTTTTAGTGGGCGAGACGCTAAATGTTTTTTTCTTTTTCATACGAATCGATAAAAATTTTGACCAAAACCCTCTGGTCTATTTTTTTACTTATCGATCTATGCCATTTGTTTCTAATATCTGCGGCTTAAAATTTTTAATACCATTCAAACCATTTTAATGAGTGATGGCATCATGAGCTACTGTTAAATTACGCATCACTGTATGATCTTCATTGTGGTGACCATCGCCAGATCCATGATTGTTTGTTATTGATCCCATATGTATGCCTTGTGCATCGTGATGATGGTCGTCATGCGGATTATTGTGAGAATAGTCACCGTGATATTCCTCGAAGAGATCCACAAAGTGATGAAATAAAGAGTCATGTAAATGGATACCATCTAAATCATTCTGCTGAAGCGAAGTCTTCCAAGCTTCATCTTCGATGATGGCGTTAGCATAGGATGTCTGGATACCATTGAATGCAAAACGATCAGCTACAGACAAATCATGTCTCATGTTGTCATTGCAGGCATAGAATCCACCCGCAAACAGCAATAAGCATATAGATAGTATAATCTTTTCCTTCTTCATAATTGATAACATTAGTAACTAATTGTATTTTCTATGCTTTTGTCGCGAAACCATTGATGCTATTTTATCTAAATCAGTATCTGTCATTGAAACCACCTTCCTTGTTTAGGTTTTACCATTGATACACTCATCTGGACCCGATCCAATGAAATAGCTTCACTAAATATATTTCAAATCAATTTTTTAGAAATTCCCTTGCGTTTTGCTCCGACTCGAAATAGAGTACGGCCCCCTTCTTTTCCGGATTCATGGTAATGATAGCCGTAGCTTTATCTACTTTCACCTTGCTAAAAGGGTCAATTGCTAATCGAGCCGATTCATCCGTGTTAATTGTCTTAACACAATTGTCGCAACAGCCATAGTAAGTTTTGTTCCCTACCGCAATCGGGATTTGATCTATACCCATGTATGTATTGTTCACCATGCAAACCAGTTTATGATCCAGGGAAATGCCGGATGCGGGTAATGAAGCACTGGCCGTTTCCTGCTGTTCATGGTCATGCTCGTCCTGCTTTGCAGTACATCCTATCCAAATAAGGATGGTCAGCAATGACAAAAAATGAATTATAAATATCTTGCTTCTTTCTAATGCCGTGTTTACTTGAATGGCTGGTGTTATCATGATTTCAGTATTCCTCATTTTAAATATATTTTAATTCGTATTGTTTCATAAGAAAAAAAGGAGTTTGTGTAAATCCTCCTTTTTCCACCTTGATGCTTTTTAGTGAATCATCTCTTTCACACTTCCACAAGTCAGCATCTTGTCACCGTAATAGGGATTTTTAATCTCTTTATCATTAGAAAGCCAGGAAGCGTTTACCATGGGGCAATAGTCGAGGTAGATCATGCCCATAGAAAGTTTTCCATCCTTTACCAGCATGGCCATCATGTCGCTCAGACCGGAAAATGCTGTTCGCTGGTCTTCCAGGTTGTCGGCAACAGCAACTTTTGCGGCTTCATAGGCTACTATCTCGCCACCTTTGACACCTGTTAATGATTTTTGCAATTCCGTAGCTGCCTTCATTGCATCCTCTTTATTAGATGCAACGAGTGCATCCTTCAGGCTAATGTAATTTTCATAGACTTTACCCAATTGGGCATCCTTGAACATCACCATGCTCGCATCCATATTTTTTTGATCCATTTTCATCCTATCATGACCACCATCTTTGGCATGATCATGTTGTGCAGAGGCTCCCCAGCTACCTAGAACCAGGATAAGCATTATCATTTTTGTATTGATATTCATTGCTATTTAATTGTTACAAATGTCTTTCTGTTTGATAATTTCCTACTCACTATAAAAATGATTAATGGGAGTAGGGCGAATTGTAAAACGGGTAAAAGGCCAACTCCTACTATAGGTATTAAGGGCATCGAATCCGCATACAACCAGTCTCCTCTGGAGGTATGCCACATTTCACCTATAATCGCTCCAATGGCCCCAACAAGTAATAAAATCACTACTCTTCCGATACTCAAATTTCTTATCCAAAAAATATCTTTATAGATAAGGCCAAATAGAAAGAGCAGGATAAACACCATCACTGTGTCCGCCAAAGATGCCAACAGGCAAATTGAAATATGTTGCCAGTCGTATCGGTGTTCATAATAGAATGGACTATGTGCCAATTCCCAAACTGAATTCATTAGCATGGATATAATCAGCACATACATCACAAAATGATTATAGGAGTGCTTGTCATCTGATCTTGTATAAAAAAGGATGAAGAGGCCAACCGCTATCATTAAAGCGATGGTTGGTATAATAAAAATATCGGCACTAAGGCTATCCATAATTTATCATATTCGTTCTGGTGCCTGCAGAATGGGACTACTGTTAACCAACTTTCGCCCCACTTCTACAGGGCTTAGAGTCTATGTTGATCCCACACCACAAGTACTAACAGCACGATGATCAATGCATAGACAAACCACCTGGCTGGCTTTCGCCAGCGGGCTTCTTTTTCTAATGCAGGTTCACAACACTCTTTCATGTCGCATTATTTATTAATTACTTCCTTAGTTTCTCCACAGGTGAGCATAGCATCACCATAATAAGGGTTCTTGATTTCCTTGGTCGAGCTTAACCAGTATGCTCCCTTACCATCTCTGAACATAGGGCAGAACTGATAATAAATGATATGATCAGTGATACCAAACATTTTAATGACCCTATGGAGTGTATCATTAAAATCCGCATAAGCCATTCGCTGCTCCTGGATATCCCCGGCCGCTTTAATTCTATTAAGAGACCCGGAAAGCCGCTTTAGATTGTCCATCCAATGATTATGCATTTCACCTTTCAGTAGTCCCATGTCTACCTTTTTGAGACTTGCCTCCACCAATGGAACTGCCTGTTTTACACTTGAAGCATCAGTTTCCAGAAATGCCTCCTGCAAAATGAGCTGCTTCTCAAATACTGCTGTTAACTGCTTCCTAAAGTTTGCGTCTACCGACTGGTCCATTTTCATGTTTTCCATAGTACTTGCATTTTTGTCTTCTTTATCCTTAACCTCCAGTTTCTTGTTGCCTCCACTCATGTCCATCCCAGCGTGGCCGCCCATGGATGGCTTTCCGCCTTCAGGGTTCATCATACTTTTCTCACCTTTGAGTTGTGCTGCTGCATCAATTTTGAACACACCGTTGGTAGCTACCATTTCCCCATCCTGTAATCCAGCCTTTACTACATAATAGTCACCGGCTTCCGCACCCAATTCAATTTCCCGGTATTGAAACATATTATTGTGGTCATCAGTCATTACATAAACAACTGCTTTTTTTCCAGTCCAAAGAATAGCCGATTTGGGTACCACCAATTGATTGGCTAATCCTGGCAACATTGTTTTTAATATCCCAGATGCCAGCATTTGAGGTTTAAGGAGATCCCCAGGATTGTTTAGCTCAGCCCTGACTCCTGCTACTCTTGACATGCGATCTAAAACAGGATCGATAAATGTGATTGTGGCTCTAAATTTTTCACTGGGAATTGATTTGATCTCAAAATCAATCTTATCACCAAGCCTGATCCAGGGAATATCACTTTCATAGGCATCAAACATGACCCATACATGACGGAGGTCTACCACTTCAAATAGTGGATCACCTTCTTTCACATAGTCGCCAAGGGCAACGTTTCGCATTGTTACCGTACCTGTAATGGGGGACAAAACATCAAAATAAAATTCGACATCTCCAGATTCTTCTATTTTTGAAATTTGCTCATCGGTCAAGTCCCAAAGTTTAAGTTTATTTCTGGACGCTTTATAATAACTTGGATTAGCGTCTTTGAATTTCAAAGCCTCAAATAATTCTCGTTGGGCAATAACCAATTGAGGTGAATAAACTTTTGCAAGTACTTGTCCTTTCCCTACTTTTTGACCTGTGTAGTTTATGAATAATTTTTCAATACGACCTGGGTAACGCGCAGTCAACGCTGAAATATTTCTTTCGTCAGCCATGACTTTACCCGGTAAATAAACCTCTTTGTATGGCGCCTTCTTCTCTATGGTGCTCATTTCAACCTCTGCAATCTTCATGGCGGCATTTGAGAATCTTACTGTGTATTGATCGGATTCATCATCACCTTCTGCATTGTCAGATTCGAGTGGGATTAATGTCATCCCGCAAATAGGACATTTGCCAGGCTTATCTGACTTGATCTGGGGGTGCATGGAGCACGTCCACACGGAGCTTTTCTGATGAGCTTCCATGGAATGACCATCTGGCAAAACCTGGGAAGTTTCAGCTCCAGATCCTCCAAATAATAGCCAGCCGAATAGTAGACCAAGTGTGAATACGCCAATTGTAATCAGCACCTTTTTGTTTTTTAACGCTTCTAATATTTTCATGTTAAAGTTGTTTTCCAGTTAAATAATTGATGTATGCGACATACGTATTCTGATCCGCCCTTGCTTTTTCCAACTCAAGTTCATATCGCAAGAGCTGCCGATCCATCCGAAGTATTTCTTCGAAATCCTTCCCAGCGGTGGAATATTGAGCCACCAATATATCCAGTGCCTGATTTGCCAATTGCATCAAACGTTGGTTAAGCGCAACTCTTCTCACAGCGTCTGAGTAGTCTCGCCATGTTTTTTCGAGCGCTGTCTTTAATTCGTTCACCTTATTTTCTTTGCGATCTGACACAGAATTTTTTAGAAACTCCCTTTCCTTTATCATGGATTGATATTTATTCCGGTACAGGGGAATTCGCACACCTACCTGTGGAAAGATTAAAGCATCCTTTCCATTTTCTGGCATTGTAACATCTGTTCTGGCTGAAATATTCGTATAGGCCAGCCCCAAACTGAACGAAGGCAATGCCATTTTATGCGCCACCTCTATTTCAGCATCCATAGCTAGTATTTCATGTTCAAAACTTTTAAGTGATGGATTTTGCGAAATAATGGAGTCCAGCAGGGTACTTTTATTTTCCGAAAAAGAAATAGTTGCAAGCGTATCTGGTACAATAATATCCATTGGAGTTGCTGTGTTCAGCAACTCGTTAAACCGCGCTTGTATAGGAATTCGCGAATCTTCGAGATACAACAACTGGTTCTGCAATTCTTCCAAATCCATTTCAACCCTTAATAGGTCAACGGCACTTCCATTGGCAGATTCCAATCGCACATTGGCGAGCTGACGGAAAGATTGTAAAAGTCGGATATTCTCGCGGGTTATATTGGTTGCCGCCACCAATACATACAAATCGTAATAGGTACCTCGCACATTAAAGAATAACTTATTTTTAAATTCTTCAAACGCTTCATAACGTGCTTTGGCCAACTGAGCCACCGCGTTTTCTTGTGATTTTAACTGACCAAACCACGGAAATGCCTGCGTTAAGGAAATGCCAAATCGTTGCGCACCTACCCTGGTTTCTACTGGACTTGCAAAAAAACTGAACATAGCTGTGGGATCGGGAAGCGCCTTGGCTTGAGGCATTCTTTCCAACGCGGCATGGTACTGGTTGAATACTGACCTGAGTTCAGGGTTGTTTTCAGCCGCAATTTTTAAGTAAATATCAATTGGATCTTCTTGTCCTGATTGGGCGCTTACCGTTGTTATCACAAGAAGGTATGCTAGGAGCCAGATATATCTATACATCGATTTCATTCTTTTCGGATTTAGCTTGTCTTTTAACTACACCTTCTTGCCAAGCACAGTAAAGCGTAGGAACAATAAACATGGTAATTACTTGAAACAGCATGCCCCCAAAAGATGGGATTGCCATGGGAACCATAATGTCCGAGCCCTTCCCAGTTGAAGTAAGAACAGGTATCAAGGCTATAATAGTGGTAGCAGCCGTCATCATGGCGGGACGTACTCTTTGTTGCCCTGCGAGCATGATCGCCTCACGCACAGCAGCGATATCCTTCGGCTTTTCCCTCTCAAAAGTTTGTTTGATATAGGTGCCCATTATCACTCCGTCATCAGTGGCAACTCCAAACAGTGCAATAAATCCAACCCACACCGCCACACTTAAGTTAATGGTGTGCATATCGAACAAGTCCCGCATGTTGATTCCAGCTATGCCAAAATTTAAAAACCACTCCTGTGCATAAAACCATATCATGATAAAGCCTCCCGAAAAAGCAACAAATATTCCGGTGAATACCATGAGTGTTGTTTGAACATTGCCAAATTGGAAATACAGAATTAGAAAAATCGCCAACAGCGATATTGGAACAACTATAGCGAGCCGTTTTGTTGCTCTAATCTGGTTTTCATAATTGCCGGTGAATTTGTACGATACGCCAGCAGGCAGCATAAACTCTCCGGCATCCATTTTCGCCTGAATGAAACGCTGGGCTTCTTCAACCACATCCACTTCAGCATACCCAATCTTCTTGTCAAAAATTACGTATCCGTTTAGGAATGTATCTTCACCTTTAATAATCTGAGGCCCTCTTCGGTACGTGACCTCAGCAAGTTCACCCAAGGGTATTTGGGCTCCGGAAGGTGTTGGAATAAGCACATTCTTCACATCGTCAGGATTGTCCCTAAACTCACGTGCATACCTGACGCGCACAGGAAACCGTTCTCGACCTTCAACCGTTGTTGTCAACTTAACTCCACCAATGGCCACCTCGATAAAATTTTGAAATTCCTTCATTGATAGTCCGTAGCGAGCAATTGCCTTTCTATTCACATCAAATTCCAGGTATGGCTTTCCGACAATTCTATCTGCAAAAACAGAGGAAGATTCTATGCTTGGCACCTGTTGTAAGATTTTCTCCAGCTGAAGGCCAACTGATTCTATCGTCTGTAAATCCGGACCAAAAACTTTAATGCCGATTGGCGCTCTCATGCCCGTTGACAGCATGATCAAACGTGTTTGTATGGGTTGCAATTTTGGCGCAGAGGTCATTCCGGGAACTTTCGTGGACTTAACAATTTCCAGCCATATATCATCTGGTGATTTAATATGATCTCGCCATTGACGATAATACTCACCTTTGTCATCGATAATTAACTCTTCACGACTAAGATTTCTAAACCCATCTTTTCCAGGGTGGTGCTTTGAACCATCTTTTAAAACATAATTTCCTTCCCTATCCGTTTTGAAGCGTAACCGATGTCCGTCCTCATTGACCATATACTCCGGTTTGTAGACTATTGTGTTCTCAAACATGGATATTGGGGCAGGGTCCAGTGCAGAGTTAACACGCCCCCATTTTCCCACCACCGATTCCACCTCGGGAATTTGGGCAACAAAAGCATCGACTTTTCTAATGACATCCGTATTCTCCGCAATTCCAGAATGCGACATGGTAGTGGGCATTAGCAAATAGGAACCTTCATCAAGCGGAGGCATGAATTCTTTACCAACTCCAGGAAATTTCTTATTAAGGTACTCCCAGGTATCCGTTTGCCTTACATTCAATCCCATGAAGTCAAGCCCATTGGGTATAAATCCGAAGATTTTATCTACACCTTGCATAGCAGTAATCCCAAAAAGAAAAATGAAAATGGGAATCAAAAAGAACTGCCACTTATGTGATAAGCACCATCTCAGCAACACAGGATAAAAATGAACAATGGTCATTAAAGAGCCCAGCACAGTAGTCACGATAATGATTACAAAAAGATAATTGACGAAAAAACCGTTTTGCGCTCCCAACGGCATCCATGCACCTGTTAGGAAATAGACAACAGTTAACAAGATGATTACTGTATTTAACCTATTGACCCAAACGCGTAATTTTTCTGGCCATTTATTTTCAAAGAAATTGTTAACGCCAAATAGGATCAAGGCAATAGCAGGAATGCTTCCGTAAATAATTAGAAAAGCAAGTCCAAGGCCAGCAGTAACCAATGCCCAAATCTTTTTGGACTTTTCTTTGTCAAAACGAATGGCAAAGATGACGTGAGCGAGTGCAGGAACTACGATCAACCCAAGTAAAAGAGAAGACAAAAGTGCAAACGTCTTAGTAAAGGCCAGTGGTTTGAACAATTTTCCCTCTGATGCTTGCATGGCGAAAACAGGCAAGAAACTTATGATTGTGGTAGCCAGTGCGGTTATAATAGCTGATGCCACTTCCACCGATGCGTCATAAACGATTGTCAGCAGTTTCGTGCCTTTTGCGCCATGGTTCTCTTCCATTTCCAAATGCCGTACAATATTTTCAGTAAAAACGACACCCACATCCACCATGACACCAATTGCAATCGCAATTCCAGAGAGAGCCACCACATTGGCATCCACGCCAAAGTACTTCATCACAATAAAGGTCATTAAAACCCCAATAGGGAGTAATGTGGAAATGATGATGGAGGCTCTTATATTCATCATCAATACAATTACAACGATGATTGAAATCAAAATTTCATGAGAAAGTGCCTCTTCCAGTGTTCCCAATGTCTCTTTGATAAGACCGCTTCGATCATAGAAAGGAACAATAGTTACTTTTGAAACGGTGCCGTCTGGTAAGACCTTTGAAGGTAAACCAGGAGCTACTTCTTCAATCTTCTTTTTCACATTGTCAATTACTTCAAGTGGATTAGCTCCATATCTTGAGACCACTACTGCGCCTGTGGCTTCAGCACCACCTTTGTCCAATCCCCCCCTTCTGGTTTCGGGCCCAAAGTTTACTTTCGCCACGTCTTTTACGCGTATGGGTGTATTGTTGTGCTGGGCAACTACGGCTTCTTCAACATCTTCAAGATTTCTTATATAGCCCAAACCACGAACCAGGTATTCCGCACTATTGAATTCCATAGTACGGGCACCAACATCAAGGTTGCTTTCTTTTACCGCTTTCATGATTTGAGCAACGTTCACGTTATACTCTTTCATGGCAACCGGATCAATATCCACCTGGTATTCTTTAACGAATCCACCGATTGATGCAACCTCGGATACTCCTTGAGCAGAATTCAAGGCATACTTAACATAGAAATCCTGGATGGTTCTTAACTCTTGCGGATCCCAACCTCCCCTTGGTTCCCCTGTCTCTGGATCACGCCCTTCGAGTGTATACCAAAAAATCTGACCGAGGGCAGTAGCATCCGGGCCTAATGCTGGTTGCACTTCGCCCGGTAAGATTCCGGCAGGGAGGGAATTTAACTTCTCCAGAATTCTCGTTCTTCCCCAATAAAACTCTATCTCATCTTCGAAAATGATATAAATAGTGGATAGGCCGAATATCGAACTGCTCCTGATTGTTTTTACACCCGGCACTCCCAGTAAAGCAACAGTGAGCGGATACGATATCTGATCTTCGATATCCTGCGGGGAGCGACCCATCCAAGTGGTAAATACTATCTGTTGGTTTTCGCCTATATCCGGGATAGCATCTACCGGAACTGGATCTCTTGGAAAATTTTCCATTTTCCAATTAAAAGGTGCTGTTGCAACGCCCCAGCCAATGAAGATGAGTACGATCAGCCCTGTCACCAATTTGTTCTCTAAGAAGAACTTGATCAGCTTATTAAGCATAAGAAAAGAAATTTATTTAGAACTCTGAAAAAAAGTGAAAATCAATAACCTTCTTGAAGATGAATAGAAGGTTAAATCCAGAGTAAATTCAAATCAGGAGAGCCTGAACAATAATAGTAATATCCCGCCCTATTATTGGAGGTTTGTACTTGACAAAATGAGCGTACACAAATGCATCGGTTGCATTTTCAATTAGAGAAATACTAACCGGCACAAGAGGAGCTTTTTTATAGCTCTTGTCTGCAATTTTCCCGGTGACCTTAGATAGGAATTTGGCAGCATCGATGATTAAAGTTTTATCTTCGCAGCAGCCCTTAATATGCAATGAACCATTGTTGCCCTTCAGATCCGCATAGCAACCATTTGCCTGAACAGAACAAGCCTGCGCTTGCCCAAATAATGCCATATTCTCAATTTCTCCTCCACAAAGATGAATGCTCACCGAGTGGCCAATTGTCGAAATCAGCATCAAGCTTATTAGGAGAGCGGATAATATGGTTTGGAATGATTTCAAATTATTTATCGTGTAAATATACGAGGGTTACACAATTGGGTTATTACAAAATTTTGGCAAAGAATTACAGAATCATCACTTTTGACCCATTTTATAAGCAAATCGGCATTCGCTTTGTAATATCTTAGCCTCTCAATCATTGAGAGCTAACCGAGTTAATCTTGCTGCAAAGATATAAGCTCCCCTTACCACTGCATCTGAACTTTCAAACACGCCCTCTACCCGATTGGTTTTCTGTTTTCTAAGCTGACAATTATTTCTGTTTTGTACTTGCAGATTTTAACCTTGGGACTACCAAAACGGTTATAAGTAATAATACCATTCCGATGATCAGAAATGGCCAGGATTTGCCATAGGTGTACCACCAAATACCCAAAATAGGCCCCAGTACCTGACCGATGCTATTAACAGATGTTTGTAGCGAAAGATTAGCTCCGGTATGATTTTTATCAATGAAAGAAATCATAGCGATAAGATTTGGCGTAACCATGGCTCCTCCTACCGCAAAAACGATGATCATAACGTAGACAAACAAGTTGTGTGTCCAGAAAGAAAAAGCGAACATGGCCAATGAGGCTATTGCAAAGCCGATAAATAGTTGTGTGTTTATGGACAGTTTTTTCTCATCAAGACTGGCAAAGAGGGGCTGTAGTGCCGCCATGATCAAACCACAAAGCATAAAGCCCAGGCCTATCTGGGAAGTAGTAAAAGTAAGGACATCCTTAGCGTATACGGAAAAGACCGTTTCAAATAAGGTGACCGCTAATTGAATAACCAATGACATCAGTAACAGTAATATAAAATCTAATCTGATGCTCAATCTTGATTGCTGTACTTCTTGTAGAATATCAAGGTTACGTCTTTCGGGATTTTTCAACCATCCGATGGTTAGAAACAAAATCAATACCCCTAACAATGCTACCGCAAGGAAAGGAACGCTGAATTTATCTAGCAGTAAATGCCCGAAGCTGGTATTAAAATGCAGGTTGGTTTGAGCAAGATAACCACCGATCATCGGCCCGGCTATCACTCCCGTACTTACAGCCACCCCGGACCATGCCAAGACTTTCCTGCGCTGCATGCCGTTGGTAACATCACTGAGAAGAGCATTACCAACAGGAATAACAGAAGATGAGAATATCCCCCCAAGGATTCTGGCTACATACAGTATGAACAACGAAGTAGACAGGCCAGTTAAAACCTGCATGGTAACAAAACCAAACAGTCCCATCACGATGAGTATTTTGCGACCAAAACGGTCGGAGAGCTTACCCCAAAGCACCGCAAAAAGCAGTTGAAAAAATGGGTAGATGCTGGTAAGGATACCTATGTGATAGTTGATATCTTCATCAGCTACTACACCAGATTTTAATGCAAGTCTTTCCGTATAGTAGGGTAAAACCGGCAGCAGTACGCCATACCCACTCATCACTACAAAAATACTTAACAGGACAATTGCTATCCTGCCGGGTATTTCCCGATTACCCATTATTTGTTACCTATTTTTTTCTTTAATAACTGAGCATTGATAGCAACAATAATGGTACTTAGACTCATGAACACAGCACCTACAGCAGGGCCTAATACAAAACCTGAAGTGTATAGTATCCCGGCAGCCAACGGAATGGCAACTGTATTATAGCCGGTAGCCCAAATCAGGTTTTGAATCATTTTATTGTAAGTGGCTTTGCCAAACAGGATCAGGTTAGCAATATCCTGCGGGTTACTGTTTACTAAAATAATATCTGCTGTTTCGGCCGCCACGTCTGTACCCGAACCCACTGCAATACCTACATTGGCTTGTGCTAACGCAGGGGCATCATTCACACCATCGCCCGTCATGGCAACAAACTCACCTTTGGACTGAAGCTCTTTCACAATTTCTACCTTCTGGTGTGGCAATACCTCTGAGTAGTATCCGTCCAGACCTAGTTCTTCACTTACTGCTTTGGCGACTGTTTCATTGTCACCGGTGGCCATCATCACTTTGATGTTATTGTTTTTGAATACGTTAATCGCTTCGGCACTTTCCGGCCTGATCTCATCTGCCAGAGCGATGTACCCGGCCAGTTTATTATCCACCAGCACAAATACAACTGTCTCCGCAGCACTGCTATAGGCACCATCTGGTATGGAAATGTTCTCATCTTTCAGATAGCCGGGACTCACCACTTTCACATCTTTTCCTTCCACTTTTGCTTCTACCCCTTTACCGGTAATGGCATTGAAGTTTTCCGGTTTGGGCACGGCTATGTCTTTCTCTTTTACTTTTTTGATAATACCAACGGCAATAGGATGTTCCGAACTTTGCTCCAAAGCACTGGAAAGCCTCAATAGTTCGTCTGCCTCAAATTGCTGATCTACCGCCTCTACACGGGTAACGCCAAAATCGCCTTTGGTCAGTGTTCCGGTTTTATCAAAAACAAGGGCCGAGATCTTTCTTGATTCCTCAAAAGCAGTCCTGTTTCTAATCAGCAGGCCATTCTGTGCCGAAACCGCAGTGGATATGGCTACTACTAATGGTATGGCTAAGCCCAGCGCATGCGGACAAGCAATGACCATGACGGTAACCATTCTTTCCAGAGCATATACGAATGGAAAGCCTAAAAACAACCAGGTTGCAAGTGTACCAAAGCCTATCGCCAATGCAATATAGGTAAGCCACTTGGCGGCACGGTCTGACAAATTCTGCATTTTTGACTTAGACTTTTGCGCCTCTTGTACCAGTGTAATTACCTTATTGAGGTAGCTGTCTTTGCCTGTATGCTCTACTTTTACTTTTAGTGAGCCATTGCCATTGAGTGATCCGCCAATTACTTTATTCTCCAGACCTTTTTTTACCGGTTTGGATTCCCCGGTCAGCATAGACTCATTCAGATAGCTTTCCCCCTCTACGATAATGCCATCAGCCGGAACTTTTTCACCGGGTTTAATCAAAATAATATCATCTTTTTGCAGGTCTTCCAGCTTCACATCTTCTACCGTGTCACCTTTGACCCGATGCGCTTCTGAGGGCATCATGCTTACCAATAACTGCAGGGCTTTTGAAGCTCCCAGTACGGATTTCATTTCCAGCCAGTGGCCGAGTAGCATGATATCAATCAGGGTGGCTAGTTCCCAAAAAAAGTCTTCTCCTTCAAGGCCGAACACTGTTGCGGAACTATAAAAATAGGCAACACTAATGGCCATGGATATTAAAGTCATCATGCCCGGGGCACCTTCCTTCAGCTCATCCTTCAATCCTTTCAGAAAAGGCCAGCCTCCGTAAAAATAAACGATGGTAGAAAGCCCGAACAGAATGTAAGCATTGCCCGGCAGCAGCCACTCATAACCGAAAAATCCCTGGATCATTGGCGAAAAAACAAGTATAGGGACTGTGAGTACCAGCGATATCCAGAATCGCTTTTTGAAGTCCTCTATCATCATTTTATGATGATCATGTCCCATTTCACCATGCCCGGGGTTGTGACCCGAATGACTACTATGCCCATGTCCTTCATGTCCGGAATGATCTTCATGCTTTTTACTTTCTTCGTGCTTATGGTGTGTGTGATTATGCTCTTTATGATTTCCCATAATGGCTATTTTTTATTTGTTCGGGTATTTCAGATTTAGTTTTTCAAGCTGTTCGGCTAAAATTTTAGCTGCTGTATAATTACGAAACCAGCGCTTATCTGCTGGGATGATGTGCCAGGGCAGATGGTCGCAGGCATTCAATATGGTATGATACGTTTTCCTGTAGTCATTCCATTTTTTTGGAATAAGTTCATCTTCTTTGGCATATTTCCATCGTTTGTGGGGTTTTGTCTTACGCTCCTCAATACGCTTTACCTGCTCGTTAGCCGATAGGTGTAGATAAAACTTTAAAATCAATGTACCATTCGCCATCAGATGATGTTCCAGTTCATTGATCAGGTTGATGCGGTGCTGCAAGACATCTTCTGAAAGGCTCTTGTTTGTAGCCGGAACCAGAATGTCTTCATAGTATGACCTGTTAAATACCCTGATCATACCTTTCTGGGGAAAATGTGGATAAACGCGCCATAAAAAGTCATGTTTGAGCTCATCAATTGTGGGTTTCTTAAACGATGTTACCTGCACGCCCTGCGGGTTCATGCCGCTAAAAGCGTGACGGATCGTACCGTCTTTACCGGAAGTATCAAGCCCCTGCAAGACAATGAGCATGCTGTATCTTCCATCGGCATAGAACTTATTCTGCAACTGAAAAAGGTCCTTTCGGAGTTTTTTCAAGGCTTTCTTTGTTTCCGCCTTATCGGCATCTTCCGGTGGCAGTGTTGATATGTGTTCTAACTCAACCATCTGATTTTATTCAATTTCTTTTGCGTTCTGTTCATATTTCATGGTAAACCAGGCCCCATCATCCTCTGTAAACTGCTGACGTTGCAATACGAAATCGTTAGTCAGGTATTCTTCCACGACATAGTTTATCGTTTTAATACGGATTCCCATCATGTATGCTTCAATAACAGCCTCACTACTTATTTTTACTGATTGGTTCATTACCTCCTTTTTCCTGTTTTTTATGTTGACCAGGCTTTCGGATCCGAAAAAACTTAACACCCCGGATTCAACACTCATCTTCAAATGAATATCTTTTAATTCTTCTCCCTTACCCAGTTCATACAGTTGCTGAAAGTCTTCTGAAGTGACATCCACTTTTATCTTCTCGTCATCCGGATTAGTAAAAGGAAATACGTTCAATAGCACATCAAACTCATTGGGATTGCACTGATATGTGGTCGTGTACTTTTCCGTAAGCCGGCCGCTTTCGTCATAAAGCTCGGTTATTACCTTTATCCGATAAGTTTTACCCTGCTGCTCTAACTCACCCGTTAAAAATATCTGCTTGCCCTGCAGGTCTCCATTTTGATCAAAGTTTTCACGTACTATTCTTTTTTGCGCTATTTGCTCAATGAACATTTCTTTCTCCTGACCATACAAAATTGCAGGAACAATTTGCAGACATGCTATGATGGTGAGTAGCGCACTACGCATGATGCTTCATCAGTTGGCTAATCTCTTTTGCCAGAACATCTGAAAGGTCAATCTGATTACTTTCATGCGGGATGGTGTTGCACGTTACTACCTGTTGTACCCCTGCATTTTTTAGGTCCGCATAGGCTGAACCTGCAAATACGGCATGTACGCCAACACAAACCGGTGGGTGCATACCAGCCTTTTTTAAGTGACCGATTGTTTCTATCATTGTTCTGGCTGTGGAAATAATATCATCCACAAGTACAGGGGTATGGTCTTTGTATTTTGCTACATCTGGGACGGACACCTCCACATCCCGGTCACCATGCCTTACTTTCTCTAACACAGTAAAAGGTGCCCCCGCTTCTTCTGCTACTTGGGAAACCCATTGTTCACTTTCACTGTCAGGACCTATAAATACCGGCTTTTCAATATTATTGCTTACCCATTTTGAAATGTGCGATGCCGCATGAATGATTTTATTAGGTACAGAATAAATTTCACTTAATGAGCTCCTTCGGTGAAGATGTGGGTCAATAGTGGTCAATGTTTCTGCAAAGCCTGAAATCAATTCAGCAAAATATGTAGAGGTGATGCCTTCTCCCGGATTAAACTGCTTATCCTGTCTCATGTAGGCCAGGTAGGGCGCTACCAGGCATGTACAGGCAGCACCCAGTTCTTTAGCTGTTTTGCTTAGAAAGTAGAGGGGAAGTAATTTGGCATCGGGTTCGTGTAATGTACATACCATCACTACACATTTGCCATTCACGCCTGAGTGAATCTGCACATAACTTTCACCATCGGGAAACTGCCGGATGGTTGCCTCTCCCTTTTCAGCCTTGAGGTGTCCAGCTATTTTCTCAGTAAGGTCTTCGTTGCCAGGCAAAGCAAAAACTATCATTTTCATATTTTTAAGATTCATTGATTTTAATAATATCTTTTTGCGCATCCAAGTAAGAAAGGGCGTACTCAAGCTCTCCTTGTGACTCCGCATGAATTTCATACAGGATATCATCAGGCTTTACTTGGGTGCCCAGCGAAGTGTACAACAATACACCCGCTGTTATCGCACTAGGTGCACCAGCTAGCTTAGCTAGCTTGGCCAGTTTTCTATTATCTATTTCTGATATTCTTCCATTGATGTTAGCCTTGACCTTGAATTTGAATTCGGCTAACCCGGGTTCTCTAAAATATCCTTGCGCTTCACAGATGGCAATAAACTTTTTATGAGCTTGGCCTTCTGCTAATATCTGCAAGGCTTTTCCTTCACCAGAACCTTTACCAGCTTTGCCAGACATTTCTAGCAATCTACCGGCCAATGTAATAGCTCTTTTACGGAGATCATCAGGTGCATCGTCTTCATTTCGCAGTACGGCCAAAATATCTTGCGCTTCCAAAGCAGGCCCAATACCTCTTCCCACAGGTTGTGATCCATCGGTTAATATAATCTCAATATTAAGTCCGATGGCTTTTCCTACGACAACCATCTTTTCAGATAGTTGTTCTGCTGTTTCTTGGGAGCGCACTTTTGCCGTGGGGCCAACCGGGATGTCGATCACTACATCGGTAGAGCCTGCTGCCGCTTTTTTAGAAAGTACGGATGCAATCATCTGTCCTTCGCTATCAATATCCAAAGCTTTCTCCACTCGGATGAGAATATCATCAGCAGGACTTAGCTGTACTGACCCTCCCCAGGCAAGACAACCTCCTTCTTTTTCCACCACTTTCTTCATTTGTGCGGTAGTAAGATTTACATTGGTCATTACCTCCATGGTATCGGCTGTTCCTGCCGGAGATGTTATTGCCCTGGAAGATGTTTTTGGGATAATTAGGCCTGCTGCCGCTGCAATAGAGACAACCAAGGGTGTTGTACGATTTCCTGGAAGTCCGCCAATGCAATGTTTATCATATACTTTTTTTTCTCCCCAATCCAGTTTGAAACCCACATTGATCATCGATCGGGTAAGGGCAATTACTTCTTCCTTGTTAAGGGAATCTCCGGTACATGACGATAAGAATGCTGATAGCTGGATGTTTGAAAGGTTTCTATTCACAACATCTCTTATAATCCGGTCAAATTCATTCTGATTCAACCTATGCCCATAAATTTTTTTACGAACATCACTCATTGAATCCAATGCATCTAAATGACTGAGTAAAAGTAGATCACCTTCATTTGCCCCTAACGCATCGATGGCCGCTTCCGTCAAGCAAAGCTGATCATGACCTAATTGTACATTATCCCAAACAATCAAAGAAGCTACAATCGTTACTTTGTCTTTAGTAATCTTAATGCGATTTAATGCTTCAAATCCTTCTGAAGTACAAACCGGACAATCCTTCCTCATGAATACGAGATACTCATTTTGGGCATTGATACCCATCCGCCTTAATTTTAATACGTTATGTTGTACATCCATCATTTTTTACAATTCAATAGTTTGTTTAAGATGAGGAATTTGTGTTTGCCATCCTTTTTGCTTCTCTAACGCTTCTGATAGTGCTTCCGCTTGTTCTTTTTCACCATGAATGATGAATACCTTTTTAGGTTGTTCTTTAATTTCTGAGAGCCAATCAATCAAATCATTTTGGTCACCATGAGCACTTAGTCCCTCGATGTGTTCCATATGCATTTTAAAAGGCAACCACCTTCCATACACTTTGATTTCCTTGTCACCTTCGAGCAATTTTCTTCCTCTCGTTCCTTCTGCCTGATAGCCGACAAAAAGTAAAGTGTCGTTACTATTGCCAGCTCTTGATTCCATATAGTTAAGTATTCGTCCGCCTGTCATCATTCCACTGCCAGCAATTACAATTTGGGACTCCTTACTTTGCCTGAGCTTTATTGTCTCTTTGTAACTGCTTACTACCTGAAAGTGAGAACACATTTCTTTACAGTCATTGGGCTTAAGTTTGTGCCAATCTCTTGTATTGTGAAAAAGATGCAGGACGTTGGCTCCCATAGGGCTGTCCATAACCATTGGAATCTCCGGTATTCGTTTTTCTTTCAGCAACTGCCAGATCATCACCATCATTAATTGTGTGCGTTCCACCGCAAAGCTGGGAATGAATAAACTTCCTCTGCGTTCAACTGTTTCGTTGATGATCCGTTCAAGTTCAGGAACAATGGTTTCTTCCTCTTGATGAATACGCCCACCATAAGTGGATTCGATCAGCAGTACGTCTGCTTTGCCAGGTTTTTTGGGAGCGTATAAAAGCAAATCATTTTTGCGTCCGATATCCCCCGAAAATACCAGGCGTTTGCCATGAGTCTCAATCTCAATAAATGTTGAACCGATGATGTGGCCATTGTACTGCCAACTGATCTTAAATTCACCTTCTATCAGATGCCACTTACCTTCTGACACAGGCCTAAAAAGTGCGGTTGTTTTTTCCACATCTTTTAAATCATAAAAGGCTTCTGCCGGATGGTGTATACTGTACCCTTCTTTATTTGCACGAGCAGCTTCTTCCTCCTGAATTTTGGCACTATCTTTTAATATGATTTCAGCAATTTTCAGGGTAGGCTCACTACCATAAATCTTTCCTTTAAAACCAAGCTTAACAAGTCGCGCCAGGTAACCTGTATGATCCAGATGCCCGTGTGTAAGAACAACCGCATCAATAGTTTTCGGATTATATTCGGGCAGTTGCCAATTGAGCAAACGAAGTTCTTTCGATCCCTGAAACACGCCACAATCCACCATCAACTTTTTATTCTTGGTTTCAAGCAAATATTTAGAACCGGTTACGGTTCCCGCTCCTCCCAGTAAGCGAATGGTTATATTATTCAAACTATTCATTGCTGTCTATATTTTACTATTGCACAATTCATGAGCTTCGCTGAGTATCTTTTTTTGTCGAACGGAATTTCTAACGCCAATTGATATTAGTAAGTCAGGATTATCACATAAATCCATGCACAGCACTTTATCCATTGTTAATAATTTTTGCTTTTCAAATTTCGTCATGGTGGTCAGGCTGGTAATGGGATGCAGACCTGATTTATCAATTTGCATCTTAAGGCTTCCCTTTTTAGGATAGTTCCAACCGACCAGCATGAGTCCGGCACAGTTACCATATTGAATCGCATCAGTGGTGAACCGGGTATTGGTAAAAATCCATCCCTGATGAAATTTATTATCGTGACCCGGTCGCTTTCGCCATTGCATTTCTACGTCTATAAATCTTGATTGTATATATAGTGGAATCTTTACATCACAATGTCGTCCCTCATCACTATGGAACTTACACTCTACCATAAAATGTTTATCCTCCTTCTCCGCTACCACATCCACTTCATGATTAACACAATGGCCTTTTACAATCACACCAACCTTAGTATTAAAGCCTTGGTGACTAAGTATTGCCCCAACAAAATTTTCAAATGGATAGCCGGTAGGGCCAAGTTCCATGATGGCCTTTTTCAGTTTGTAGCGTGCCGCAGTTGGTCTGGAGGTTTTTCTGAGAAGTCTAAAAGCTTTTTTATAAATTTCCTTAGTAGAAATTCCGTCATACAAAATGGTGTTTATTTTGTTGACGATTTCATTAATGGCAGTTTGTGATGCTCCAGATCGCTCCAATGAATTCCTAAGCTTGGATGGATCAAATGCTGCTTTTTCACCTGACATTTTTGTCACAGTCAATTTCTTATCCTTTGAAGCCATCTATTTTTTCAATTTCGTGGAATGCAATTTATTAGTCTTATTCAACATTAATATTTACGCTAAGTACAGGAACACTTGAATGATTCACCAGACTCTCTGTAATACTGCGTGACATTAATTTCATGAATCCAGATCGGCCATGCGTTGTTAAAGCAATGACATCTGCATTGATGGATTCAGCAAATTTTTGAATACCCCTCTCTTCATTCAGGGCATTGAAGATGTTAATGCTACAGGTTCCTCTTGGGCATTTTTTATGGAATGTTTGCATGCTAGTGATCGCCTCATCGGTTTCTTTAAAATTATAGGGCATGTTCACGTATAGTAAATGGATATGAGCGTTGATGAGATCGGCAAACTCCACGATCTTGAGGAACGGCTTATGCACATCTTCTTCAAATGAAGAAGCGAATATGATATTCTTGAATTCCAATTTTTTATTTCCGTTTTTGATCACCAATACCGGAACCGGTGATTCGCGCACAATGCGCTGCGTAACGGAACCGGAAAGAAATTCTTTCAACCCGCTTGCGCCATGGGAGCCCATCACCACAAAATCAATGTTGTAACCATCAATGTAAGATACCAGGCGCTCATTACCCGTGTTTCTCACCAGCACGGGTTTGGCCTGAACACCATTTTTTTCAGCATTGCGAATAAGTTTATCCAATTCGCTCTTGGCATGACCTTCATGTGAGTGATGCTGCATGCCACCTGACTGACCGCCACCATGCATGTGTGCGTGACCGCCTTCTGGTGCCGTTTCGTGCATGTGCAGAAAATAAATCTCGGCCTGAGCTTTCTTCGCTATATCCAGGGCTACCTTTGCCGCTGCACTTGCGCAGTCAGAAAAATCTGTTGGCACTAAAATATTTTTCATAACGTGCTTGGTTTATTGGTACACTGATCATTATCCGAGTAGAAAATCGCCAAACGGAATTTGATTCGAAAGGGGCTATTTTTTAAACATTCAGGCTCCATCAATCCTCTTTAATGCTCTTTCAATTAATAGGAACTCATCTATATTCTCTTTGTCCACAATACCTATGAGCCCTCCGTTGTCCAGCACAGGAGCGACTGCACAGCTATTGGCCATAAGCTTCTGATATACTTCATGCAAAGGCATATCAGGGTGAAGGACAATACAATCTTTTCGCATCACATTAGATACTGTGGAGGCTTTTCCATATTCAGATAATCCTTTGATCAGCTCTATACGGGTCAGTACGCCCAGTAGCTTGTCATTCTCCGCCACTACAAATTCTTTTTCCTGACCATTTAGTAAAAGCTGAACCACCTTTTCCAATGTTTCCTCTGGCAGTAAACAGGTAAACTGCTTCATCAGCACATCCTTTGCGGTATACCTTGATAGTGCCGATTTCGTTGATTCGTAAGCTGCTTCTGATCCGGCTCCCAGGTAAATGAAAAGCCCTATGAATACCAGCCAGAAATTGTAAAAGAACCCAAAAAACACAAAGCCAATAGCGAGGAATTGCCCTACTGTTGCGGCTATGCGCGTTGCCTTCGATCGGTTCATAGTAAGTGCCAGCAGCGCGCGTAGCACGCGCCCTCCATCCATTGGAAAGGCTGGAATGAGGTTGAATACGCCCAGAATTAGGTTAGCTGCAAAGAGGTTAAAGCCAAAAGACAAATTAAACATGTGAGCATTGCTATCTTCTGCCGTTAAGCTGGTAAGATCAGGTACCTTGCCGGTATATTGCAGATAGATCAATAGTATGGCGGCAATCACAACATTTACGGCCGGTCCTGCCAAGGCAACCCATAGTTCTTGTTTCGGCTTTTCTGGCATAGCCTCAAGGCTGGCGATGCCGCCAATGGGATAAATGGTTATGTCACGCGTTTTGATATGGTAACGTTTGGCAGTTAGCGCATGGCCAAACTCATGCAGTACCACGCAGCCAAACAATGCCAATATGAACAAAATGCCCCATAGCCCCTCGGTCAGTCCATGTCCCAAGTTGTAGTGCATCAAAAAGATCCATCCGATAATGATCCAGAAGGTCCAATGAATAAAGACCTTGATGCCCGCGTAACTTCCGATGTATAATGACCACTTTTTCATTTTAATAACGGTTTGGTGTCTACACTCCATCTGAAATCACATTTTTCGGCTCCACCCGCTATGCTGCCACTTCTCTCTAACCTTGCTCCCCACATTTCGGCCAATGGATAATCCAGCGCGCACCAAGTCTCTGCGCAGAATTTCGATAAGCCATTTCTTTTAAAATATTCTGCTACTGGGCATTTGACACAATCAAAGCCAACAACATTATCTCGTGTACTAACATCATTCCAAACATATGAGGGGCTATTAAAAGGAAATGCTCTGAACAACTGGGTAGCTTTTAAAAGTTTTTGATTATTGCTTTTACTGCCAAGGCTTGCAAACAGCCAGGAAAGCTTGCCCATTTTGATGTATATTTTCCACGCTATGTTGTAAAACAATTTTGCTATCTCTTCTTTACTTTTATCTCTTATCGCAAGTTCTTCATAAAACGCTGTAGACATCGCTGCAAGGTGCACCATAATTGATCCCCCCATAGTTGGCATGGTAGGAACCTGTTCTTTCAACGATAAGTACTTTTGCCAATAGCCAAGCAATATTTGTTGCACTTCTTTCACGTTGTAGTGATGAATAAGTACTTGCCTGGCTGCTTTGGTAGCTTCTATTTTAAACCAGAATAGAATTATTAGTTCTAGCATAATTCATTGGATGAGTTAATTACCAAACGATCGTTTTAATCCCAGACTTTTGTTCGTTTTTCTTATTGAGCTGTCCGCATTTTTCTCTATTCCTGTCAATGCACGGATGGCATCAATAGTTTCAGGGATTACGATGGCTTGATTGTCTACTACATAAGCATAAAACAATTCGTCATCAACTACTTGGAGCATGTCTTGCCATAAAGCAACTTCATACATATCTCCATACGGCCTTCCCATTGCCAGCATGAGTTCCTTGATGGTATTATTGGATGACAAACCATCAGTATAATTGATCAATGAGATTCTGGTTGATTTGCTGAATGCTTTCAAAACTTCTTCCTTGCTCGCCTTCCTGGTTAACTGCACATTCCAGTAATGTAAGTGGCTTAACGTTTCGGGAACTTTTACGGCTGCTGTAATCACATCCAACTGCGGGTCTACCGTCTGGGCATCCGGTCCTTGATGGCTAGGAATATCTTTCTCAGGGACAAGGGTATTCATAATGCCTCCCAGGTGGCTTTCCCACGGATCAGTCGCTCTGCGCAGTAAAGTACCTCTTGCTTTCTTTAATAACCTTGCTTTTTTTAATGCCGTGAGAGTGCGAATAATGGACGTGGTGTTACAAGAAACCACACGTGTACACTCAAGACCTAAGGCCGATTCATAATTATTTTCTGCACTAAAGGAATGTCCTGTTACTTCATGTTTTTCACCACCTTGAACAATGAACTTTAGATTTGCCTTTCTGTATTTATCTATGTTTTTGGAGGCAATTTGCTTAGGCGTACAATCCACCATGATATCGGCCTTGGCTATCAGGTCATCCAGATTGCCATTGATGCTGATTCCCCCGCTAGTCATTTGCTTTTGGAAGGCATCATCAAACGCAAAGACCGGATAACTTTTATGCTCTGCCATTTTTATGCGCCAATCTGACACTACATCACAAACGCCCACCAGTTCCATATCATCCTGGAGCTGAATTGCATCTGCAACCCTTTTACCGATGACACCATAACCGACAACTGCTATTTTCTTTTTCATTTTGCTATTGATGTTTTATTGTTGTGTGTATGTTATTTATATTAGAAAGACCAAACACTATAAGTACAAAACTCTGCCCTATTTCTATCATCACTAATAACCTGGAAAATATGGTCATCGGTACGATTTCGCCATAGCCAACGGAAGCAAATGTTACAACACTAAAGTAGAAGTATTCGAATAAGCTTTCAGAAAAGCCTAGGTCATTAACTATTATATTGCGTCCTTGAAAAGAGTCTGTATTGGCGGCAGATAAACAAGTGAAGTCAGCTGCAAAGGAGAAAATAATCAAAAAAACCAGCGTGCTAAAAACCCACAGTAGCTGTCCAAAAGAATGACATTCTTGAATAGAATTGTTTATCTGCCTGAAGGTGACAAATGTAAAAAAAAGAGATTTGAATAATGCAAAAAAGACAACCGCATAGGGAACCAAGCCAATACTGTGGTCGACAAACTGCATCAGGTAAACATAGACAACCACTATTGCCCCTACTAACAGATAAGCCGGACTTAAGCGTTTAACCAGTTCAAAGAAAAAATAGGAAGACTGAACCTTGGTTGTCATTTGTCCACCATACTTTAGTTTTTAGATCCTGTCCTCATTGCTGCATTATAAAATCCAGCAACACACGCTCCAATTAGCCAGGCGAGAATGAAGGTTTCAACAATCCCAATCACGGCTTCCCACCATGGAACATCCATCCGAACGATGGAAGTAACGTCCAGCCCGTGTAGCAGGCTATTGAAAAAGGTGATTGTACCGGTGCGTCCAACAGTTACCATTAGCACGATGCAGCCCAGGTAAAGCAGGACCCCAGTTAATCCAAAAGCCAGACCAAATTTTTTAACGTTAATGCCTTTCATAATCCTAAGATTTAGTTGTTTCAGAATGTTTATGCTCCTTTTTTTGAGCATGTCCTCCGTGATGCATAGGCATCAACAGATGACAGGCAAACATGGCAACGATGAAAATCAAAAGGGATGTATTACTGCTTAACCCTAATGCCGGTGCAAAGAATATCAGCAGCAACGGAATGGTGCATCCAACAATCATCCATAAAATGTGCTTTTTCATTTGTCTATGAGTTTTTGATCATTCATGATTTAAATGATTTTTTATGTAGGTAAAATACGAGAATCACCAAGCTGGCAGCGGAATAATTTTGGTTAAAAGTTATATTTAATTGACAATGATAAAATTCGACTTCAGTCTATTCGAAATGGTTCCCGGATATGGAATATGCTTGCGGCTAAACAGCAGGTGTGGTGCATCTGTATGAATTGGGATTGTTTTTCTCAAACTCTCAGACTGCTGTCAATCGCAAATGGAATACCACCGAAACATTGTCAGTGACTTTGATGGCTCCAAATAATTTTTCAGGAGGCGTCAAACCGAAATCGCTAAACTTAAAATCTTTATGACCCTCAAGGTGCTTTTCCATAGAGTTGGATGATTTGATCGTGCACTTGATGGGATAGCTTCTGGATACCCCCGATATCGATATTTCTATTACTCCTGTGTGTTTGTTTTTTAATTCAGGTCTTCCTCCCAGCATTAACAGTTTGATAGTCAACTCCGGATAAGCGTCTTGCTTTAATGTCTTTTTAAGATCTCTTGTTATTAGTGCATTTTCACAGTCGAAACCTGCTGTGTTAAGCAAGATTACCCCCTCCAAAACTTTCAAGCCGTCTTTATTACTGGACTCTCTTAATGTATCAATCCCTGCGTAGTCGGTCGATGAACAGCGGAACCGGTTTATATTTGTTGTGCCCGTAATCTCCAATCTGCTGCTTGAAGTAACGAGCCACAATTTATCTTCCCGGTTGCCAGAGCCTGGATTGAATTGCATAAAGATCAAAACTATTTGAAGCAATAGGATCATGGAAATGTTTCGATTGATTTATAAAAAGGAGACGGATACGATTCACCATCGATATCCGCCTCTGCAGTAAGACCAGAATTTTTTAGAAGCTAATCACCGCCTCAACAACAACTCCGCTAAACTCAGCTCCGGCAAATCTTCCGGTCCAGCCGTTTCCTTTATACTCTTGCTTGACATACTCTACCTTCGTCAGGATATTTTTGGAAAGAAACCAGCCTCCACCAAGATTTAAGCGACTAAGGTCTAGATTTTCGGTTGCGCTTTCCAATTGTTTTCCTTTTATGGTATTATATCTTCCTGCTACATAGAAGTTTTCGGTTGCGCCAAACCGGTAAACAAGTTCTCCTGCAAGTTGAGTGAAATCTCCTTCGGTATCCACTTGGGGTGTAGTAAACTCATTACTTCCATTGGCTAGTTCATATACACCAAAGAACTCCAGTCCCTTGAATTTGATGAAAGGATTAAATTGAATGGCAGTTATTTTTGTAAAGCGCGCGTTGTACCGGCCATCAAAATTTCCTCCCTGCGTATTGCCATTGGCATCAGGAACTGTATACAATACATTGTAATACCGGGATCCGGCACGGTCTCCACCATAAAGCCAGGTACCTGTAGTGGCACCTTTGTTGATATACCATGAACCCGTCAGTCTTAGCCTCAGATCGTCATTAAGCTGTTTATCGTATCCCAACTTACCGTAAAACGATGGCTTATTGTCCGATGTACTGGTAACCGTTACATTTTGATTAAGCTTGCCATTGGTTAATCCCACCACCGCGAGAAGACCATTATTCTGAACTGTTATCTCCCCAAATGGTTCGGTTGAAAAGGCATCCATTATGAAGTTTTCAACAAAGGGATTGAAGATGGCTCTTGCATTATCCGATCTCCTGAAATGAGTATCACCATAGTTAAATTCGTCATAGCCGAACTTGATGGTTGTGTATTTCATTACACCTTCCAGAAGTCCAGGCTTAATAAAATCAAGCTTATCAATTTGTAGATATCCACCTTTTACATAATCATTCGTATGGTTCCTGGAAGACCAGTAACCGCGCAAGTGCATCCTCACGCCATCCAACAACTGAACATCTACGTTCAGGTTTGCGGTAGGTAAATTGAAATCCGATCCCAATTCCACCAGGTTGTCAGCCGTGTTAGATTGGTTTAGTCCCTGGAACTGAATGGCAAAATCGCCACCGATCCGCACCTTTAACCCATCAAACACAACGGTGTCATCTTTACTTGTCTCGTAAACGTTCATTCCTCGTTGATCATTCGGTCTCCAATACTGCAGTTTGTTGTTCTGGGCGTTGGCCGATAGCAACACACCTGCAAGTAGCATAATAGTTATAATTACATTTTTCATTGCTTTGTGATTTTATTTGTTGAATTAGAAAAAATTAGTTTGAAAGAAAGAATCAGATCATCCCCGGTCTTAATGGTACCGAAAACGGCCGTTGGAGGATCTATATTGAATTCTGAAAATTTTATGGTGCGTTCCCCTGAGAACTGAATTTTGTCATCTTCAATTTGATAGCCTACCTCTAGTATTGCCTCGCGTGTAATTCCCGATATAATGAAATTACCCTTTGCCATTACTTGTTGTCCTCCAATTCTTTCAACATCAATCAATTCAAAGATTATGTCAGGGAATTTGTCGGCTCTTAGCGATTTGTAAGCATTTGTATCCATTGTCCCTTTTCCACTCTTCAGCGAACGCACGGGCATGATTACTTTCAAGGAATTTATCTTCACTAGTTCACTGTTTTCAAAGATCACCTTTGCCATCCCGGATGCGCTGTTGGATATCATTTCCCAATCATGAATGGTTGAAGTGCCGCTGACTTTTAGTTCAGGATTAGCATTCAGCCTGTACGTTACCTGAGCTTGGGTTTGGATATTGGCGGTGATGAGTAAGATTATCAGAGAAGCGATGACTACCGGGCGATCTAAGCGCCACCCCTTTATTATATTGAAAATGTCTTTCGGTCTCATTTTGACTTTCTTTGTTTTCGCAACTTTCTATCTAAAAACAAAGAACGGATGAGAAGTACAGGCTGGAGGAAATAATTTTGGCTATTACTTATACTTAATTGATCCTGATAAAAATCAGTCTGGGTCGCATTTGAAATTACGTGGGTTCCCTAGGTAGGATCAGGTTCACAACCCAGGTTGATAAGCAATTAAGGCCAGGACGGTTAAAAACTATTTCAAACTTTCCTTGTATACCTTCAGGAGCCTGAACTCCTTAGTCTTTTTATTGTATGAGGCCAGATCAAAATCGCGCTCAAAGAGGGACTCCAACGCCTCATGAAATCGGTGGTTGCTTGGAAAAACGCTTTTGAGGTTTGCCTTAGTCAATTCATGAACTTCATCACCGTTATCGCGGCTGAAAAAATATTCAACCGTAGGATCCCTGGGTATATAAACAAAATAGCGATAAAGTACGATCGGCTCGTATGGGTTCAAAATCTGATACACCTTTTCATCCACAAATCTGTAACTGGTTCCACCGCAAGCCTTATAACCATAGATTTCATTTTTAGCCAATGTATAGGCGGTATCGTTGTGCACTACCACGATATGTGGCCTGCTGAAAAAAGACTTAAGTTTGATTTTATGTTTTTGTGTTTTGCAATTGATGGCGTATGTTAACTTCCTATTTTGAAAGTCCATGTCACTCATGTAGACGCCACTGCTATCCTGTTGGGCTTGAACATGTAAAACAATAATTATTAGAAATACAGTAAGAAAAATAACTTTCATTTTTAAACTTTTTAAACAGGTAGCCGTATATTTTGATACAAATAAATCAATGCATTTGAATAATCTCATCCATGTTCGCATCGAGCATTCTTCTATATTCGTTGCTGTACCAATTTAGCGCATCGACTTTATCTTTATTTAAGTCCTCTGATTTCGAATAAGCTTCAAATGCATTATACCTGGCAGCCGCAAACATAATGGCTGCACCCACACGCTCTTTTGATTCTGATTTGGTAAATTCATTGGCTAGTTCTATGAACTTATCTGCCATTGCAGAACGCGGTATCTTCTGTGCTTTCTCATTCATGTTGCTATGAAGGCTTGGTCTGACTTTATTTTAATTTACTCTTTAAGAGTCCGTATATAATTGATTACCAACCAGCGGTCTTCTTCATCGGGTAATTTTTTCTCAAAACTATCCATATCGCCCCTTCCTGTCTTTATTTTATAAAATATAGCTCCATCTGTTTGCGACTGGAATTTATCCGATGAGAAATCACCTAAATCTCCTTTCATCTCTTTGGCCTTTGGACCATCACCATATCCTTCCTTACCGTGGCACGATTCACAATATTTTGAATAGATGATCTTGCCTTCGGCCAATTCTCTTTTGTCCGATTTATCGGTAGGATTCTTTAGTTTATTAGCAGATTCAGGCACCACCCAATCCTTTGATTGATATAATTGTGCGAACGAATAGAGTCCAAAGGAAAGAAAGATTGACATAATAATGACTAATGATTTTTTCATAGTTTATTGAGTTTTAGATTTTGAGATTCTGTACAGGTTAAATGTTAATATGAGTATTGGCAACCACACGCCAAGGATAATCAGGTTAGGGAAAATTAGCAGATAGAGTGGGGTTTTAGTCGGTGGCGACCACATGGTTCTTTCATCGAAGGTGGACTCTTCTACAACAGGCACACCAATAGGTGCATTTACCATTGCCTTTATTGTACCATACGTATCATTTTCGTTTAGCACTACTTCAAAATTCAAATTACCGTCAACGCCAGGCATGGGGTCCACCAAGGGAATAAGTATTGAACCATTTTCATCAGTTTCATATCTATTCTCTCCTATTTGTAGCGAGCCATACAGTCGCTTAAGCCCAACCCTTAACGGCACCTCTTGCAACGGAATTCCGGAAGCATCAGTTAATACAGCCGAAATTTGATTTACGCTATCAATCATTTCTATTTTTGCCGTCAGGTTCGCGACTGAAAAACTAACGGATGTTTCCCCATCTTCGAACCTTTCATTGTTCTCAATTTTTGCTATGTAATTGAAAACGGTAGCTTCCTCATTTTCAAGTTCATCTGCCGCTAGTAAAAACTTTGCTTTGCCATTCTCATTTGTTTTCACTTTTCCGAGATAAATCAAAGAATCATTTTGGTCAACCTTATATATACTGAATTCGAGATCGGAAGCCTGATCAAATCCATCCTTACCTTTATACTTGGCGGATATGCCAATGTAAGATTCCTTGTCCATTATTTTGGTATATTGTAATGACACCCTTGCTCTGTATTTTTTATCCTGAGCGTAAGCAAGAACACTTCCCAGCATTACAAAACTCAGTAAAAGAAGGGCTCGATATTTATAAAGGTCTTTCATGATTATTTTGTTTGAGCAGCATCGACCAATCCTCTTTCTTCAGAAGTTTCATGGATAGGTATAATGGGCAAGAACCGTACCAGCAGTGTAATAATGAGCAAAGCCGCAGCAAGGGTGGCAAAAGTGATCGACCATTCCATCCAGGTAGGAGAATAATGACGCCAGGATTCGGGTACACCTTGGATAGGAAGGAATGGATGACTTAATGTTGGCACAACAATTATATACCGTTTCCACCATGCGCCTACTACTACTGCAATCGATACCAAAAAAAGAGGAAGTGGTTTTCTACCCTGAGGGAAAAGCAAGATAATTACTGGAAGCACTAATCCTCCAATAATAGCAGTCCAAAACAAAGTGGCGTATTGCCCCGTGAATAAACTTTGAAGATGTACCGCCTCTTCTTCAGTTGATTTATACGTTGGTATAAGGTATTCGTTGATATTGAAGTAGAGATAAATTAAACAAAGCAAAACGAGTGTTTTTCCCATTTTGTTAAAATGAAAGTCTGTGATGTAATTCTCCAGCCTGTAGGTTTTTCGAAGTACATACATTACCGCAACCACTGCCCCTGCTCCTGCTACAAACGCCCCTGCAATAAAGTAAGGTCCAAAATTGGTACTGTCCCATCCAGGTCTATAGGTGGTCTCAAACAGCCATGCTGTAACCGTGTGAATTGCGAATGCGACAGGAATAATCAGTATTGAAAGTGCCTTTATGGAGCGCGAATAGATTCTGCGCTGTTCACTATTCCCGACCCAATTCAAAGAAAGTCCGCTATACCATTTTCTCACTCTTGCACTCTCTGGAGCATGTCTTTTAAGTATGCTGAAATCTGGTAACAGTGGGTAGTATAATAATAGGACACTAATAACCAGATAGGTTGTAATTACGATTACGTCCCAGATGATGGGCGACTGAAGCCTGCCATGCATAAACAAGTTCAACATTCGGTCAGGTCGCCCCATATCGATGATAATAGTCACCCCCGCCATGATAATGGCGGCTACGGCAATGATTTCGGCAATCCTGGTCAAAGGGGTACTCCACTTGATGCCTGATAAGCGTAAGATGGCTGTGATCAAAGACCCCACCAGGCTAATGGCCACAAAAAAAACAAAATTTGAAATGTATACGCCCCACAAGGCATAGTCCCTCATGTCCGTTATCACCAGGCCCTGCCTCACTTGTTGAACATAGGAATACGATCCAACCAGAATGATCACTACCAGAATGGCCACCCACAGGTTTCCCTTCCAACTGAATTTCCTTGGTGCCAAATCATAGACCAATTGATCAAAATCTGTACTCATATTCCTTCAGATTTTTCTACCGATTTGAATTCTGTATAATTGTCTAAACCTTCCTCAAAGTCAATAACCCTGTTGGATGGCGGTAGATAGTAGACACTTGGGGCCGTGCCCAAATTTTCCATCAGCCTGTAACCGGCTCTATCTTTCAACAATTTACTTAGCTGAAAAGACTGGCCACTTCCATTGGTCACTGTATCTTCATACAGGTCACCAAAGCTGAAGACATCGTTCGGGCATGCGCTGACACAATGTGGCATTTCGCCTTTATCAATCATATGCGGACAAAAATCACATTTATCTACCGTTCCCTTTTGAGCAGGTACTCCTGAATAATCAGGGCTATAAGGTATACTTTCGGCTTTCTCGCCCTGCCAGGGATCTGACCAGTTAAATATTCTTACAGAGTATGGGCAAGCGGCCATACAAAATCGACAGCCAATACACCTATTATTGTCAATCAATACAATGCCATCCCTTCTTTTAAAGGTGGCGTCAACGGGGCAAACTTTAACACACGGAGGCTCATCACAGTGTTGACACAAAGTCGGCTGCCAATAGGGAGCACTCTTCTCATTGTCCTGCATTTTATAAATCTTGATCCATGCATTATCGCCCGTGATATAGTGATTCTTATTACATGAGCTTTGACACTTCTTTGCATTTCTGCATTTGGCCAGATCTACCACCATGACGAACTTTCGGTTGGGAAATCCTTCTCGGGGATTATAGTCAATCTTCTTTTCGGGCACACTTTCAATTTGCGAGGACAGTACCTGCATCAGCGTGCCATCCGTTGACATAAGTTCAACGGTTTCCTCTGCTCCTTCATCCAGTCTGTAACCAAATACCTTTGCAAGGGCTACACTACCGGCTGCGGCCAGCACGCCAATTTTCAATCCTTTATCAAGAAACTTCCTTCTGGATTTGTTATCATTCTCAAGATTGTTTTGCATGAAATTTTGTTTACCTGTTATCCCTTTAGTTTAAGCCAACCTAACAGTGATTTATTAGACATACTCTTTTCAACAATCTTCGCATCCTTTAAAGCACTCCTTTTTACTCTTACTACAGTACCTTTTGCTGTGAGCATTGTTGTAAATTCATCGGCCGGGTTGTCTTGTTGCACCACAGCAGGTGCTTTGGCCATGCCTAGGAAAGGCAGCAGAACACCGACACCTAGAAAGCCCCTTCTTGAAAATCGTTTATCTTTCTTATCCATATAATTTCTTTTAGAAATTCCAAAGTCGATTAATATTAAACCCAATCAAGAATTGTGAATCCGATATCTTGTTTGTATTAAACATATAGTTCTTCTGCGGAACTATACCATTGTAGTTTCCGACAAATACCTGAAAAGCATGAAGGCCTGTGGACATTTCGATACCAATAGCAAGTCCGGGGTTATCAGAATTTTGATCCAGTGGCTGACTGTAATCGATAAGGATAGCAGATTTGTCGCTTATTTTCACTCGTCCGCCCAATGCTACAGCAAACTGGCCGTTGGACATGGTCTCATCTACTATGTTGTAGTGAGAATAACTGGGTGCAACCTGGATTGAGATAGCCGGGCTAAACCTGCGCATAATAATGATTTGACTGAAATAGGAAAAACGGTTTGATGATGTGGGAAAAATTCCTCCCTTTCTTGCATCTATGGCTGCGTCTGCATATAAGGTAATACTTACCGGCACTCTGCCTGATCGTGTCTGTTGCATCAAACCCGCTTTGAGATTAAAATCCTGCAGCAGGTTACCCTTCGTTGTTCCAAAGCCCAATGTAATCCGGTTTGATATCGCATAGCTCAGCGCCATCCTTATATTAGAAGTACCCCACATGCCCAATAAATCCTGATTTCCAGCTTTGATCACACCAAACCGATGCTGAATATCAAATTGAAATGTTCCTTTCTCGTTTACCAAGCCCGTTGGATTGTCAATAAGCCAGGCACTTTGAAACGCATCACGCTCCGGCTTATCTACCATGTTTTCCGTCTGGGTATCCTCTTCTTGGGCGAATCCTGAGAATGAAAATATAAATAGGGCAATTAATATTGTTAACGGTTTCATATTCCTTAGTATGGTTTTGTCCAATGATCAATTGTTTTTCGCACCTTCATCAATCCATTTTCTGATTAGGCCAATATTTAGAGTCTTCATAGGCCCTGCTGGGGGCATGGTATTACCGTCCGCACTTACACCTTCCAGCATTTCTACCAGTTCACTCCCTTCGGCATTACCAGGTATGACGTCTCCCTCATCGATGAGTTCTTCTATTGATTCATAGGCAAAACCTTCACGAAAATCCGGATCCACCTCTGTAGGATTGTGGCATGTGGCACAATTCTCTGTCAGGATTGGTTGAATATCCAATTCAAAAGAAACGTTGTCTTTTACCGCGGGTTCTGGGAACTTATCGTTGTCGCAAGCAACTAAAACAAAGCAGGCGATTATTCCAGTAAAAATTTGGTTACTAATTTTCATAACTATTCATGGTTTAGCGTTTTCATTTGATTAATCTCAAGTAAGCAATGCCAAAGGATAAAATTCGAGTTTTCATTTTTATAAATCGTTCTATAATTTTGACTTTCTGTTACACTTTAATGATTTACTGCTGGCAAATCATGTATCCCTTTACACCTTTTGAAGTTTCCACTTCATATATTACTGAACTTCCATACTTGACCGGCTTATCTTCGAACCGATAAACTTCCTTTAAAGCAACATTCTTTAGGCTCACTGTTTTTGTGGCTTGATCATACCAAAGGCTTTTTCCCCTGATTTCAAAGTGATGAAAATATCCACGCGTCTTCAAGCTCGCAAGCGCATCGCTTATAGAGCCTGAGTTGGGTTTATTTACTGCTTGTTTCTTAAATTGAGTTGCTGTTATCCCGGTTATCTGCCTGAACTGGGCCGACAAGTGCTGTAAACTTGAATAGTGCAATTGTTCTGCAATCTCTTTTAGCGTAAGTTCATTCTCACGGATAAATCTTTTTGCGCGTTCTACTTTTTGCGCTATAACATAAAACTCAAGTGTAGTCTGCTCCGCATCTTTAAAGAACCTGCTGAGGTAATGATAGTTTCTCGCCAATCTCTTTTGCAAAAAAGCAGACAATGCCTTCTTTCTTCCTCCCTGTTCAAGGGTGTCAAGGTAATTGCTTACTTCATGTTTTATAGCTTCAAGCAATATCTCTTCATTCGTCCTAAGTATGGAAAGGCCAACTTTGCTTAATTTTAATTCCAGGCGCTCTTCAATATCATTTTTTGAGGAAAGGAATGAAACCTGACCAAGCTCAACTTCGCATTTGTATATCCTTAATTGTTTCAAAGCTTGTTCTACAAAATATATGCAACGGTCGCACACCATATTTTTGATATGTAATTGATAGGCTTTCATAGCAATGCTTAATTAATGATTGCTTTCAAATAATTAATGTCTCTATCATCAAAAGTCATTACAATACTTACATAATGTATCACGGAGTTATGGCTAAATGTTATACCTAATTGGCAATTGTCATTTTATTATTGATTGAGATTATCAATACATAGCAGCTAATCGTTTAAGCAACTCAGGTTAGCCCAGTGTTGCTTATATAAGATTGATTGGAGAGCAGAATCTCGGAAGCACGCAAACTAAATCAAATCCATTCTCGCTTTAGGATCAACAAGATATAAATCAAAGCCAAAATTATTCCATTCCGTCTGTAACAGCTTACCTTAATTTGAATAGCAAATCAAAAAGTATGGAACATATAGAATACACCAAAGAGCTTTTAATAAAAGCTGAGCTTCGATAAAGCCTTGCTGGAAAAGGAATATACTACAGTGCTCAATTTGTTAATAGCTGGCGAGCCGGTCCATTATCCCGTTTGGGAGCGTCCATTATATAATTCCTAAAGTATCAAGAAACTCAACAAAACAATGACCATGAAAGACGTGCTTCCTTATTTTGATTCCGACCGGATGGCAAAGGAATATTATGAAAAACTTTATAACCATTAAATCCAATGGCTATGAAAAATAAAAATCCAATGTTGGTTGCCCTGATTGCACTGACCCTTCAATTCGGAATTGCCTCTGCCCAGCAAGACTTAACGAAAGGTTCACTGATTGAGCTGCGGGGTCATGTAAATTGTCTTGTACCTGAACGTGGTGTGCTGCCCGATGTCGTGATTTTTAATCTCAATAAGAATTGGGGAACCCTGACGAATGCCGAAGGCAACTTTTCCATTCGGATGGCAGCATCTGACACCATTCTATTGTCAACGCCCCTTCACCAGGATTACAAGTATTATTTGAACGATCTGAAAACAATGGAAGATCACACTATCGAAATCACCATGCAGCCTGATGCCATCTGGCTTGAGACCGTCAATGTTTTGGGTTATCTCAGGATTGAAAATTTTAAAAATGAAATCTTGAATTTGGACTCTGAGGTGGATAATCCTGAAGTAATAACCCCGATACTTGACAAATACACTAAACAACGTGAGACTGGGGATGGGTCATTCGAAATCAAAGGCCCCATCAACTACCTTGGATCAAAGTTCAGTAAGTATGCCAGGATCAAGCGGCAAATCAAAAAAGGTAATCGTGACTAATAAGAAAGCAACCTCAATTGACGAGTTAGTGGTTCAGTTTGAGTCCATCAAGGGTTATTTTATACGCGATAAAAAATTATGTTGCTTCGTCAAAAAAGAGCCTTTCAATGTATGTCTTCAGACTGTCACCGAAAAAGTAGGGGCCATTGGAAGTCCCGCACTGTGGCAAAATGGAGAACAACAGACAGTGGCGAAGCACATCCTGGCATTGCATATTGATGACAGGCTTAATAAAGGTGACCGGGGTTTGATAGGTGACCTGTCAAACATTAAAGTTAGCTTTTCTGATTATGATCTCCTTCACTTCTTTTCGCGCTATTGCTGCGTGCACCAGCCCGAGCACTTTGCAATATACAGTAGTTCAACACTGAAAATTATTCAATCAAAATACTCAAACTTTGAATTCACCGGAAAAGAATCTTATGAGGATTATTGGAAAGGAGTGAACCTGATATTGAATGATCTGGACATAACAATGCTCAATTACTTTTGTGCCGAAAAGTTCTTTTGGCTTTACGAATATCAACTATTAAATAGTTGATATTCACGTCACTATAAAATCTTGTAAAAACCAACTATCTATAATTCATAACCAAAATTATTTCTATTTATGTATCACATTAAGCGTTAATTAGATTAAAGAAAGTAAAAACTAAATTCAAATTTTTTAAGTTATGAAAACGCTAAAACTTACTGTCATTATGTTGTTAACCAGTGCAGTCTGGTCCAATGCACAAGATGCTATGACTATGTTTGAAAAAATTAGAGATGAGCAAGTCCCTGTCAAAGTGCTAAAAACTATTGAATCCGATTTTGCCCAAATAAAAAAAGAGATCAAGAATGGAGAATGGTATGCTCACTTTCGACATACAATAGATACCCATGCGAATCAAGGGACTGCCGGAACATCAAAAGCGATACCACTACACTATAGTTATATTGGTAAAATGGATGGAAAGAAGGTTGAAATTAAATTTACCCCTGAAGGTAAATTGGCGACTACCAAGGGAATAGATTAGAATAGCAGGGTGTTAATATATTTTATATTAACACCCTTTAAATAGGGACAATACACATTACCTGATAAAAGTCATCTTATTATAAGACGGGGGTCATTTTGTAAAGCCCTTGTTCCTATTACTTTAGCTTTCACAATGTGGATAATCAACACAATAAGAAAGCAAAAAAAATCAATTGCTATTGTATTTGCTACATCAATTCTGGCGGTGATCGCTTGTGATCTTTTTTGCAGTGTGGATCCTTACGGCAGTATGGAGATGATGAATCAATTAGCTGTAGCAAATGATATGGACGATGTCATGAGTCATCATCAGCATGCTGAATCACCTAATCATCATGCAAGTCCACAGGATATTACCAGTCACTCGCATTCAACACCCACAACTGAGCAGGATGACAACTGTTGTGAAGACATGACAAATCAGTTTTACAAGTCACTTTACAATGGAAATGACGTAAATATTATAAAAGCTCCTGTGCACAGCTTTATACTTCTTGCTGTTATCTATAATGACCATTTTTTCTCTTCATCACAATATTCAAATCCATTCGGGATTCCACTCAAGATTCCCCCGGATTCCAATGGTAATTATTTGAGAATTCTGATAAGTTCATTTTTGATTTGATATGTTTTCTGAGTGCACTCTTCGGATGCGCTGATTTTTAGAAATGACCATCACGGTATGGATCAATCTAAGTCTTATTTAATCATACAATCAGAAAAGAAATATTATCATGAAAACAACACTTGAACTTCATATAAAAAATATGGTATGCGAACGGTGCATTATCTACGTTCAGCAGGTATTACACCAATTAAATGCATCCCCTCACAAGGTTAAGTTAGGCCATGTGATTTTCTCATCTCCATGCGATGCCATTTTACCCGAACTAGAACAAAAGCTGAACGAAGGGGGACTTTATCTCGTCCATGATAAAACAGAAGTAACCGTTGAGGAGATAAAAGTGCAAGTTGTTAAATACCTCGATGAAGTAGAAGCTGGAAATAATGTAAGCAAACTTTCTGCTTATCTGGCGAATAGTCTTGCTAAAAACTATTACGGTCTAACGAAACTTTTTTCCAGAAGTGAGAATCGAACCATTGAATCTTATACAATAGAGCAAAAAATTGAACGGGTAAAGCAGTTGCTTCGTGAAGGGGAACTATCATTAAGTGAGATTTCCTATCGCCTTGGATACTCCAATGTGCAACATGTATCCAGCCAATTTAAGAAAATGACAGGATATTCTGTTTCAGCATTTAAAGCTTTATGTTTATCTGATGGATTAACAAGTAATTCACGCACACCACAGAGAAGTAGTAATAGGTCCGTTTATTGTGGATGTGCGGAGGGCGAGTGTGGTACTGTAGCACCGTTTTCTTATGTTGCCTAGACAGAATAGGTTACGTTGTTGAGTATAGAGTCATTTCAAGCATTAATTTTGATTTGAAATGAGCAAGAAATGCATCCATTTTTGCGTTTGACCCGATAGTTCTTTCACTTTTATGGAGGCGAAGGCTAATGTTGAAGATTGATCTTGATCATGCTCCTTTCAAACTATACAAACTAACTGGAATGTGTTTTGATATTATAATTTATGGACTTGCTACATTCATAGCCATTCGGTTAATATTCTCTTCCCAGCACAGTTTCATAAAACTGAATTTTAATGAGGTGTTGATCTCCTGAGATTACTTCAGCGCCATGTAAACCGAGACTTCGTGCGTCAACATCAAAATACAATGCAAGTTTGCATGCAACTTCTTTTCCCCCATCGATATGCTTTAGCTGAACCATCCCTGTCACTTCTATTTTTTCAAACTTCCTGGATTCTAAAGTTCCTGTGAACTGCGAAATCTGAGGCGCATGGGTATCCGTCTCAATATGACCTAGACTAAGATTCCCTTTCAAAACATAAGGAGAAGCCGCCTGACTTAGGTGCCTATCCAACGAATCAATGCCAGTATGTAAATTTACAGGGTCGAGCCTAAGGCTAAAGATTGAAGTCTCATAATCAAGCCAAACCTCAACCTTTTGGCTATGGGCAGTAATCGAATACCCATTGTAGGTTGCTGTTACTGACAACACGCCCTCCTTTGAGGTAAAAATGCTTTGCGAGCGAATTGTGCTTTGGGCGATTGATGACCCTGCAACTAATTGAAGTATTAGGATTAGCGAGGGTATAAATATTCTCGTTAACAACATCAATTACAATAACGCTAAATCCAATGGCTATTGGGAATAAAATTTTGGTTGATTGTTATACTTTAACGGGAGCATCAGAAAAAGTTAGGTTTCAAATTGACAGCCAAATATTGATAATTGCTCTACCGTTACACTTTAGTTAATAATAATTCAGAATTATTCCTATTTCTTGGGTCAATCTGATGCTTTTTGGTATCAGCCAAGTATTTATATGTATGGAAAAGTTAATTAAATGCAGGGAGATGCTTAGAGAAGCTCTAAGCCCCCATTTGGAAAATTTAAAAAGAAAGAAGTCTGAAATGTCAAGTGATGAATTTGATGATATCGCCAAAGAAACCTTGGATCGCATCCTACAGGATCCAAAAAAATATCTTACGGGGATTGAGGAGGACACTCATGTTAAAATGACTATTGAAAGTATATTTAATGAGTTGGCAGAAAGCTGAAGATGTGAAAGCGTAATTAAAATAAGAAAGACCTGCTTTCTCTAGACAGGTCTTAATTCTAAAACATAGTTAATTAAACTCCAATCCCTTTTTTCCTTCCCGTTTTCTTCCCCTTCTTCGTCTCACTCTCATCTTCTACTTCCTGCTTCTGGGTTTCCTTCTTCTCTTGGAATTTGTCCTGATCGGGCTTTTCTCTCTTCTCTATGCCCTGAAATTGCTTTTGCATCTGAGAGTCGTACAGATCGAGGGTTTTATACTGTGGATTCGCGGTCACAAACATTTTCTCATCCTTTCCCTCCTTTACAAAAGTAACTTGGGTCATGTTTCCTTTTTCAAGAGACTTTAGCATTCTTGTTTTTTGCTCTGCATCTACTTGTTCTCTGATTGGGTATTTGGCAACAGTCATTTCAAGGTCATAGCCGTAACCAGCATGGTATTGCTTTACCTTATAGTTGTCATTCTTATCTTTCTCTTGAAAATCCAACTGTAGCCAGGCATTGTAAGGTTGACCTTCCTTGTTAGTTAGGTCCTTGTTCACAGCACGACCACTTATTAGGTTATAAGCCTCCTTTGCAGTGATCCCCGAGTTCTTGTTTATGTAGAAGGTTTGCGTCCTTTCCAATTCCGGATTGTCGTTCTTTAAAGTAGCTTGATAGCGATTGAAGAAATACATATCGCTTTGATCGGACTTCTTGAAGTCCAATGTATAGTGAACTTTGTCATCCATCCCGTTCTTTGTGAACTCACCGACAAGACTAAGCTGGAATTCGCTCGGCTGCTCTTTGATCTTGTTCTCCAAATCTGCATTTAATTTATCACCGAAGCCCATGTATTTAAGGCCGTCTCTTAGAAATTCGAAATTCTTGACATTCATAAATGTGTTGTTTAATAGTTGATAATATTCTTTTTGATCAGCGTGCATCGATCTCGCAACTGTTAGTCGATTAACTGCGCATTGACAATTGTTCTGTTCTTGATGAATAGGTTAAGGTTCCTTCCACCATTTTCTTCAAACATTTCTACAATCAGGTGTTTGGCTTCAGGAATTGTGAATTTTTCCAATGCATAAACCACGTCCACCGAGGATTTCCCGGGAACCATTTCGTCCTGGCCATAAACATAAACTGGCTGTACATCCACTTCCTGCGAAGCGGTGCGTTTGGCTTTCTTCTGATCCTGAATATAAAATCGAAGGAAATCGACATCGTAATTGATATTGGAATTGTTGACCATTCTAAAATGATAAAAAATCATATCCCTTTTGATGTAAATACCATGCAATGCCAATTTCATTTTGTGTCTTCCGGTTTTGATGAACCTGATGTTTCTTTTTTCTTCAACAATATTTGCCGCATAGTTTTCCATATCCGATTCCGTCATATCGGTCTGAAATATTAGAGGTGGATGAGCTTCGGGTATGTGATGATCCCCACTTAAGTCAACCACTAGAGCAGCCGGAGTATGGACATAATTCACTGCGAATTGGTGAATGGCTCCATCAGCTGTTATCACGGTGATATTGGTTTCTGAAAAATTCTCTCTTGCTGCCTTAAGCTGCAAGACATTCTCCACGCCCTTTGCCTTCTGAGCCAGTACATCCCTGCTTCCCCTGTCCACCGATTTAATCACGGTTGGAAAGAGAAGACTTACTGTTTTGTTATAGGTGATCTCCAACATCTGAGACTGAGCGGGAGACTGACTGTTCGCATTTTTCAGCGTCAACAGGAGCAAGCCTCCCAACATGATTTTTTTGATCGTGTTCATTTGAAAAAATTGTTCTTTAATAGTTATTTGTTGTGTTTTGAGTGCTCGAATTGGGATTGGTATCCTTTAGCAGGATTCGATATCCAGCTTTTACGGTAACTTTAATTAGTTTGGCTTTTTTACTGAGCAGGCCCTTTGTGGCTTCAATACCTGCACTGGCTGCCTGTACCCCAAGTGAGGGATCGAGGCTCATCAACTGCATATTTTGAATGGCCTCGTCTGAAGCCTGTTTTGCCGCATCCCTCGAAATAGCTCCGGGGATATAGATGCCTTCCAATCCATCCAGATCATATACAGACAAAGAAACCGGTAAAAGAAAATTACCTGTTCGTATGGAGCCAATCTCAATCACCAATCTCTCGCCATTGATATCACATACACCGTAAATAAATTGATCCTTGGGAATCAATTTACCATTGATGTAGATGTCGTTGAGCAACCGCATTTTCACCGTTGCACTCGCCACCAATTCCTGTGTGTCGTGAATGATCGCTTCAATGGTATTACCAACTTCCTTCTCTATTGTCATATCATCTTCAAGGCCAAAAAATCCATTCTGCCTTAGCGACACGGATGAACCTGAATTAGATTCGGTAATAGTCTCATTGGCTGAAACCATTATTGACACTTGATCAGATTTATTAGAAGTTTCAACTGGAAATGAATGATCTCTAATTTGAAGCGTTTGCGATTTGATTTTTTCTTTTACTCTTTCAGGATGCTGTATGTCCAATATTTTATCCAGCATACTTTCCATCTGTTGCATTTCAGGATCGGCTGCACTGTTGTCATTCATCATTTCCATCATCCGTTCCAGCTTTTCCACATCCGAAGAAAATTGCGGATCGGATGTTTGCAATGACAATGGTTCCACAACTGCAGGAGCCTGAGTTGCTGTTGGCCTGTTGATTTCCCGATAGAGTTGTTCGAGTTTATTATTGACCCTCTCTTCGTTGGCATCTATTGTCAACCTATCCTTGTGAGGAAAGGAATCAATGAGGTTGCTTTGGATTTCCTCTACTTCGTCTGATTGATTTTCTTGCGATGCCTGAAAAGTAATAAGGTCAAAATAAGGATCGCTTTCACGTGCCTCTTCGAACTTGGCAGAATCCCGCTGTGCAATCTCGTAGAGTTTCAATTTGTCCCAAACCTCCTTTTCATGAAAATTGGCATCGGGCAGTTCAAAGTTTAAACCAGCCGTCAGGGATTTTGCCTGAACAGGTGATCCTTGCCCTCCTCCCAAAGCCCAAAAAATCATGGTAAGAAATGGCAACACAAGTAATGGCAGTACCATCAAGAACCTTCTTCTTCTGATAAACTGTTGTGAGTGTTTCATATAAATAGTGTTTAGTTATTAGTTTTTAGTGGCCGGAAATGCTGTCGCTTGGTTGACTTCTTGGTTGAATATCATAAGGCACAGTTAGTTGGTCAATTGAATAGTCATCATTTACTTTCTCGCCATTCATTGATTGAAAGATTAGCCGAAAACACAAAATGGCAATCATTATTCCAGCTAACAGAAAGGCGAGTTTTTTAACCGGTTGCGGCAACTCATTCACTTTGCTATTCAAATAGTCAGCTATCGTTCGTCTAAGTTTTGTGACTAGCTCACCTATTCTATTGCTCCTTGTAAGTTTTGTCTTCATCGATTCTCTGTTTTAAGGTCATAGTTTTCGAGTGTGCTCCATTTTTCGATCAGAAATCCATGCGGGTTGTTGTCGGAGCGTGATACATTTCTCAAAAAACCTTCAGTTACCAGTTTTCGGGTAACAATTGAAGTTGTGCGAATCAATTTTTGCTTGGCATAGCATTTGAAATGGAACGGATATTGATCAACACTTACCCTGATGCTGTCAAATGTGATTTGCTGGCTAATATTTCCAGATATGATGTTTGAATAGTATCGGTTTTCTTTCAGGTTATCATATTGGCGTTTCGCGGAAGCGTCCGCCAAGTACAGGGCTTTTGTAGTGTTCGCCTGTATTACCTTATCATCCGGATCAAGGGTAAAAAAATGATAGTGAAACATGCGGACATGATCTTTGGCTTCCACAGGAATATTATCTTTTCGTTCTGCCGACCATGCTTCCAATGCTTTTCCGTTGGACAGGATGTAAATTCTTTCCTGAGTTTCACCTATCAATTGATAACTTTTGAAAACGGTGTAGCAACAAACAATTGCACTACTGGTAATCAATAGAAATGAAAATAGTTTGATGTGTTTGAATGCGGTGTCGATATTTCTTAGTTGCTGGAACATGAATTAGTTTTTAGTCGATAGTCGTTTAGTCCATAGTAAATCAGAGAGTACCTTTAGGTTTTGCCTGATAGTTTGTCGCGCATGTATCCGGAACCAGAACTTCCCCCTGCCCCAGCACCACCATTTGACGATGAACCTGCATTGCTTACTTGTGAGTTTTGAGTTATTGCGCTTGCCACAGCTCCAGTGCCAGCCATGGTTGTAGCCACGGCAGCACGTGATCCTCCTGTGAACACATTGGATGATTTGTGAAGTAATGCATACCCACCTCCTGCATGAACAATGTAATTAGCAACGCTAGGAACAGTGAAGTATCCTACAATTCCAATGACCATAAAGATCAGATAAGCGGTATCCGTGGCACTGAAAAAAGTATCGCCATATCGGATCAGCTGTTGAATATCAATCTTCAGCATGTTCTCCTGTATCTTCCCGATGATGCTGCCAAAGATGTTCGCTACAGGAAGCCAAAGAAAAACACTAATGTACCTTGCTATCCACACCGTGAGTGTGTGTTGAAACCCATCAAAAACGGCAAAGCCAAAAACCATGGGCCCCAGGATGGCCAGCACGATTAGATAAAATGTTCGGATGGTATTAATACAAAGCGCGGCTGCTTCAAAAAGGATGTGCAATATTTCAGACATCCATTGTTTGACCGTATTGCGGAAATTGTAGGAAGCCTTGGCCATGGCAAACTTGATATCGTTTCCAATTCCATCCAGTGTGCCTTCACCTGTTCCGGCTGGGTGTGTATAACGATACCATTTGTCACGGTCTCCGCTTCCATCCGGTCCGATGTACATTTGCCATGCCGGTGTTTTCTTGATGGCTTCCTCTTTGAGTTTTAACAGGTATGCAATTGCATTGTTGGAGCCTGTTACCATGGCAGCCGTTCCCGAAACCGTTGGTTTTAGTATACCATTTATTACAGCGATGACATAAGGGAATAACAAAATGCATAGACCCAGTGCGAAAGGTCTAAGCAAAGGATAAAAATCTATTGGCTCCGCGTTGGCCAGGTGTCGCCAGACCCTTGAAGAAATATACCACAGCGCTGCAAAGGCGGCCAGCCCCCGGCCAACCCCGATAAGTTTACTGCTCAACGGCAGCATTTCTGCATACAACTGGTCCAAAACACTTTGCAGGCTATGGATCTCTCCCGTAAAACTTTGTGCATGTAGTACGCTTGGCAAAAAAGCTATTAGGAGAAATGTTAAAATCGCTCTGAATGGGATATTTTTCATGGCAGTTTATTAATTCACTCTATAAAGTTGTTGCATGGTTCTTACATCATTACGCGACCTTGCACGCTGAATGGCCAACAGCTGAGTGCTATTGTTAAACGTTCTTAGAAAAACCACTTTGTTTTCCATGTCGTAGAATATCCGATCAATGGCTTGCATTCTCTCATCATCGGTCATTCTGAGTTTGGTGGCCGTGATCACCATGATCAGCTCATCAATGTTTTGCAGACTTGCTTTGACTAAAAAGGAATAGACATGGCCGAGGTACTCCAACTCTTCTGGTTTGAACCCCGGGTCTTGTCGAAATCGGTTATAGGCTCTTTTGTATTCTTTCAGTAATAACTTTTGATAGTCGATGATATAGGGGATGCGCTTATAATTTCTTACTGCGGGGTTGACTGCCATCAATCCATCAAAAAAGAGTTGGTGAAGTGTATAGTTGCCTTCTGAAATTTTCTTGATGGTGGTGTATCCCCTATCCAGCACTTTGTATCCCCAATACATGTTGTCAAGGATTTGTCTGAGTTGATTGAGTTTTTTCCAGTTGATAATGAGTTGTTGCGTCTCGGCTGCCTGGCTGTGTCCTTGGGTTACACTCAATATTGAGCAAAGAAGTATTGTTAATAGTTTTTTCATCGCTTCCTAGATTATACCGTTTAGTTTCCTCAAAATCTCGCTTTCCCTTCTATCCTTTTCTCTTTGTCTTTCCAGAATCCTTACTTCATTCCCAAACGATTTGACAAAAGCACTTTTATCAAGGGTATCTTCATACAATTGATCTATCCGCCTGATGCGGGCATCGTCTTGCATTTCTGATTTATCAGCTCGAATTATTGAAAGCAATTCTGATATGGACACATCGGACAAATACAACATGCTGGTGTAGACATCACCAACATACCGCACTTCCTCTGTAGTAAAGTTTCGATTGTTCTTGCAGAAGTTATGAACCCCTTTCAGGTTGCGAATAATGTAAATCTGAAATGCGATGATGTCAGCGACCTTGGCTGAGTTGCTGATATGAGGATTTACTTTGCTCAGGGATCCAAAAAAATCCCGATGAAGGTTAAAGTCACCATTCTTAATATTATAAACTGTCGTAAGCCCCCTGTAAGCTATTGTGATTCCCTTCTTAAGAAACTCCAGGTGAGCTTGCAGGGCAGCTATCTGCTGATAGTGGTATTTTTTTTGAGTCTTTTTCTGTTTAAACCATTCGTTCCAGGTTTGGGCTGTTGAACTCAGTTGTACACAAAGGATTAAGCTTAATATTATGGTTGGTATTCGCATCGTCTTGAATTCCATTTTAATGAGGTGATGTGATAATGTGTTGATGTATCGATTAAGGGTTAAGACCATATAATTTCTTTATGGATTCGATTTCGTGTTCGTCCTTAGCCCTATTGAGGCTCAGTTGAATATTTTGATTGTTGAATTGCTGGAGGTCTGTATAGTTTTGCTCAACTCGCTCTCCTGCCTCATTGATCAATTCCAAACGCTTTGCATCAGACATCTGCGTTCTGAAGGAATTGATAATCAAAAGCAACTGATCAAGATTGTTTACACTTTCATCCAGAATGCCTGTATAGACATAATACATATAGTCGATTTCAGCCTTAGTGAAGTGTTTGTCCCTATTGATCATGCCCCAGGTGAAACGGTACTGTTCCACGATCTGCTTTTGACGCTGTAGGATGAGACTTATTCGTTTGTAGGTGGAGATTGTGTTCCTGACCTTCCACAATTCATCATAGTATTTCTTATAGAGGGTTCTTTGTCTTTCAGTCCATTGCGCTATCTCCGTGAGCTTGAATTGTGACAGTTTATTCTCCAATACTTTCTGGGCATTCTGAAGCCAGATGGTTTTGTTTTGGAGACGCTGGATCATGAGGTCAATCGCGCGCAAGACTTTAGCCACACCTTTCTTGATTAGTTCAATAATCCACAACGGAATGGCTGCCTGCGTTGGCTGAGGCGGAACAACCACTAAACTGATTGTTGTGAAAATCGTGATATACAGTATCCTTTTGATTCGGTTCATTATTGTATCAAGTTTTGCCTGTTCGCATGTCGTTGGCCAATTCAGCGATTCCTTTTCGCAGATCTCCATTCCTCTTTTTGGCGTACGACTGCACTTTCATCTTTTCTGATTCTTCCGTGGTGTAAGCCAGATATTCTTCGAGTGAAACTTCTGTTGCGTATACTTTGGATAGCATGCCTCCCAGACTAATAAAAACTTCCTTGTACTTTCTTGCAGGATCGTTGCTCTTATTAATGGAGAGAACCAGTGCCTTTTCCTTCTCTGTGAGGCCCAGTAACTCCTGTATCTGGTCAAACTTGTTTTGATACTTGCTTTGGTCTAATAAGATTTTACAATCGGAATTGTTAATTATGGCCTGTTTGACTATCGGAGAACTAATGATGTCCTCTACCTCCTGTGTGACTACAATCGCCTCGCCATAGAATTTGCGTACCGTTTTAAACAAGTACTTTATGTATTCGGCCATACCCTCTCTCGCGATTGCTTTCCATGCCTCTTCAATCAGAATCATTTTACGAACGCCCTTCAGCTTGCGCATTTTGGAAATGAACACTTCCATAATAATGATCGTCACAACAGGAAATAGAATGGGGTGATCCTTGATGTTATCCAATTCAAAGACAATGAAGCGTTCTTTTAAAAGATCAAGGTTTTCAGTGGCGTTTAACAAATAATCAAACTCTCCTCCTTTGTAATAAGGACGGAGCACATAAAGGAAATTTTCAACATCGAAGTCTTTCTCCTTTACTTTGTCTTCCTTCAGAATGGTAACGAACTCCTTTTTCAGGAATTCGTAGAACGTATTGAAGCACGGAAATAATTCACTGTTCGTTGCCAGTTGTTCGTAGTAGAGTTTAAGTGCAATAGACAAGGCTACGTACTCTGAACGATTGAAGGTCTCATCATCTTTTTTCCAAAGCGCCAGCAACAAGGTTTTGATGCTTTCTTTTTTCTCTGTATCCAGTGTGTCTCCTTCACCTATGTAGAATGGATTGAATCTAATTGGATTCGCTTCATCGTAAGTGAAGTAATATCCATTCACCAAATCACACAGTCCTTTGTAGGAATGGCCTACGTCCACGAGCACGACATGAGTCCCCTGCTCATAATAACTACGGACCATGTGATTGGTGAAGAATGATTTGCCGCTGCCTGAAGGCCCAAGAATAAATTTGTTACGATTTGTACAGATGCCTTTCTTTACAGGCTCATCCGAAATATCTACGTGAACCGGTTTGCCAGTTAGTCTATCGCCTAAACGAATTCCCACAGGACTTAGAGAAGATTGATAACTAGTCTCAAGGTTGAGAAAACAGGTAGCTTGTTCTCCGAAAGTGTCGAAGGTATCATTCATTGGAAAGTCCGCTTCATTGCCGGGAAGACCTGCCCAGAATATTTGAGGAGTTCCGTCTGTCTCCTGTCTGGCCACCGAATCCATCTGCGCAAAAGCAGAGGACACCTGGGTCTTTAGTTCTTTCAATTCGGTTTTGTTGTCTGTCCAAACCAAAATGTTGAAATGCGCTTTGACAGGAAGTTTTTGTGACGTGATCGCCTCGTTTAAGAAATCGTTGGTGGCATCTCTACTGATGGCATTCTCTCTGGAATAGGTCGCCAATGATTGTAACCTAAGTCGTTTACTTTCTAGTTGCTTGACCGTTTTGTGTGCATCCTCAATAAATATGTACTGATTGAAAATGTGGTTGCATGGCAATAGCTGACCTAAGGGTGATGCAAAGCCAATGCTGAACTTGGTTTTATCCGTAGAATATTTGTCATAGTTAATTCTCGAACCGCAAAGTGACGGGAGATCTTCCACATCTGCCAGTGAATACAACTGACAATGCTGATCGCCTACTCTCAACTCATCCTTAAAATGGATGTCTTTGATCATAGCTTGATCGGTGTCAGAAAGTAGAAAGGTGTAGCGCTCTAGCAGTCCTACCTTCGTCCCGATAGCCTTCGGGACTCCGGCAGGCCTACCAGGTTTTTGAACAGTTCCCGTTAAGTCGTCACTTGATAATTTCTCTAAATGCACAAAACCACTGTCTCCTAATATTCTCTCCATCTGCCCGGCACCATCCAAAAATTCCTGCATTCGTTGTGGGTTCAGTGGACCTTCAGGTACAATGCTTCTTCTTATCAGGTTGGAGAAAACAGAACTGGATGGCTTTCTGTTAATCGCTTTGCGCGTGATCATCAAATAACACTGATGATCAAGGTACGGCCGCTCATTAAAGAAGCGTTCACTTGACCTTGACAAAAAAGAGCTGTCTTTCCCCTCAAAGTCAGGTTGGTGTTTTCTGGAAATAAACCAATCCTGTTTGTGGAAGACCGAGTGATTGGGTAGTACCTTGATCGCTTTGACTAATATTTGATGGAAGGCCTCATATTCCTGATCCGACAACGTGAATATTTCAGGAAGTGTGATTTTGTACGCTATTGTTATATCTCCCTGTTTTGAAAGGATACAATCGTCTTCTACTTTATAAATGGGGAATACTTTTGAAAAGTCCACTTTGGATAGTTGTTAGTTTTGCGTTCTTAGTTTTTAGTAGTAGAGGTTTGAAGATTTAAGAAAGTGTTTCGTGTAGATACTTTCAGAAATACAGGAAGGCTTCCTTTCGCCATTTTCTTCAGTAGTCCATACTGACCATATTTGTCACTCATGCGGTACACCGTCATGAACAAGATCCCTCCAAGGATTGCGGTTAGCACCAGGCAAATGAACATGTTGACACCTATTATATAGAGTACCGCAAACAGAATGAGAAGCCCGATTAGTCCCACTGCCAGATAGGCAATGTACTGGGCCTTCAACCCTTTGAACTCAATGGGCTTATTAATGCCTTTGTTGATTTTGTAAACGCTGGCTCCCATCAGACACCAAAGAATGATCGAAGAACGGTGGCTACAATTACCAGGAAGACACAACTGCCAAACCATGCGGCTGCTACTTTGCCCGTATCCGGGTCCCCGCTGTTCCATTTTTGATAAACTTTCACCGCTCCGACCAATCCCAACAATGCACCAATGGCATACATCAGGCTAGTGCCTGTGGTGAAGTAGCTTCTGATTCGCATGGTTGCTTCGGTGATACCCGCATTTCCATCCTGTGCATTGGCGAGGCCGACCGTGAGCAGATAGATCACCATGGCAAGGCCAAGTGCTTTTCCTCTCTTTACTGTGAATTGAAATAGTCTTTGCATAAAATATTTGGTTTTATATGGTTGCTATTGATGTTGATTTGATTGATCCATTATTTGCGGCCACCACGAATTGATCTCGCCTGGTTCAATCTGGAATTCGTATTGGGCTTTAAAAGAATTGTAGATGCTTTGATTAATTTCTTTCTGGTAGGGCGTCCCTATGAAATGAGCATAGCGAGAAAGGAGTGACTGAAAAAGGGAGACAACTTCTTCCTTGTTATTGCCCGATACTATCTGAGTTAGTGCGTCTACTTCTTCAGTAATATTCTGTATAGACTTTCTTCTACTATCCTCCAATTCATCGAATACCTGGATGGATTCTTCTGCCACTTCATTGGCACTGAATGCCAACTGATCAACTTCTATCTTCTCTTCGCGTGGAACATTCTGTTGGTCGTGTGTTTCATATCTCACCTTACCCATGAGATCATCCGTGTCGTTTGATTCGCTTTGATACTGGATGGTCTCTCCAGCGGAAGTGCCGAATTGCCTTTGCTTGAATATGTTGGCGATTTCGCTACTGAAGAGTAACAACGTGGTGACTAAATAGTACCCTACAATTAGCAGGGTAATTGCCGATAGGTATTCTTGCCAGGAAATTGATTCGAACATAGCCTCTGTTTTTGATTACAGAAGCGAAGGTGTAGGCTACCTAAATAAGATATTCACAAGATGGGGTGAAGATGGGGAAGATTTTTTGGAATCAGTTTCTTACGAGGGCAGCGACATCTATCTATATATTTCGATTGCCAATACTTTTTACGCCTCAAAAATAAAATAATATGACAGGATAAACCTAAATTGAATTATGGGATGGGCCAAGCGAAAAATGGAAGAGGATGAAGCCAGAGGCTTCACTACAGGTAACAATACCTTGATATGTTCGCGACACTTTCAAGACTATGCAATTGTGGCATACATTGAATTGAATGGCAAAAATAATCAATGCGATTACTGCGATGAGGACGATTCAAATGAACCTTATGTCATATCATTTGACGACCTAATGGACGTAATTGTTCAAGGTATCTGCAATCATTATGGAAATCCGGATGATGAGGGGATTGGCTTCGATAGCAGAGAAGGTGGTTACATGCATGACGAGATTTATGATACCTATGATCTGATTCGAGACGAAATTATGCTGGAAGCTGATGAAGCCGTTATTGAGGAAATTATTCAAACCATAGGAATGAAGAACTGGTGTCATTACAATCCTTATAATCTATCGGAGGCCGAGGAACTCAGTTTTGACTGGGATATCTTTTGCAATCTCATTAAGCATGAATCAAGGTTTGTTTTTTTTAAACATCCGAAAAGAATTAATAAAGACACCGGAGAAAGTCTTGAGCCGTCCTATATCTTAGATAGAATCGGTCACTTTATCGTAGACATGACCCTTTTTTATAATACGCGCAAACATGATGAATTATTCGAAGATCTACACATGTATCGAGCGAGGCAGCATTCCATTGATACGGGAGTAACAAATGCTTGCCAGCTTGGACCTCCTCCACGCTTAAAGGCCATTAAAGCCAATCGTTTCAGTCCTGCTGGAATTCCAATGTTTTATGGTTCAGGACGAAGGCAAACTGCAATTGATGAAATTGTAGATCGGTCAAAGCTAGATGAGATTATTACCACAGGGATGTTTAAGAACGTCAAGCCTCTGAACTTGGTTGATCTTTCACAGATTCCAGAGGTTAGTATTTTTGATTTGGAGAAAAGCTATTTATACGAACCTAGTCATTTCTTAAGGCGGTTTGTCCTAAGCGTATCTCAGCCAATTATCAAAGATGGCAGGGAACATTTTGAATACGTGCCAACGCAAGTGGTTACTGAGTATATTCGGTATGTGCTTCCTGAAATTACTAAGCATTCGATTGACGGAATTAAATATAGGAGTTCAATTGATCAACAAGATTGTTTTGTGATTTTTGCCACGCAAGATCATTGCGAGGACAAAGGAAATGAACGCGGAGATACGATTTTAGCCCTTGAGACGAGTTCGATTCGGACACTAAACATTGGAGAATACAAGTCACATACTTAGGTTATTAGAATACGATGGATATTCTGAGATTATCCGATCGATTTGTTAAGACTAAGTCGACATAAAGAAAGTTTGTCAACTACAATTCAGTCGGTGTGATGTCACCACTATAGCAGAATCCACAAGCTATTTACACGTCAAATAACCTAATTTAAATAGTAATTACTAATTTTTTTAGTATTTTTGATGAGGGATCGTATTGTCCCTATATTGCCTTAAATAAGCCCAAATCCAAGACCTCGTCAATGCAATTTATTAACAGTCTCACAAATCCGTGGAATAAGGATGTCAAAATCCACCGCCAGTTAGAGCTTTTTGCCAGATCATTAGGGTGGTTTCCAAGTGATATAGTTGAGGAAAGTATAAATACTCCTTGCACTGGTCACATTGTGGTTGAGCACGGGCTTGATAATACGGCAGTTATTAGTTTTATAAATAGCAATCTTCATTATCATGACCTATTAACGAAGGATAAGAATGAGATACTACAAGTTTCTTACAATAACTTAGTAGACCTACATATAGCCGTAGATAATAAAACAGTAACTGCTGTACATAATCGACTGGATTATGCAACTCAAGAAATTTATCGAGGTGACTTAGAGGATTCAGGAGAGAATCTTAGAAGTGATTTTTTTGATGAACTCTTGCGGAAACAAAAAATATCTCCAAACATTAAATCTCTAGATGATGCGTTCATTGAAACAATTTCTTATTGGAAAAGAATAATTCATGCAGATTTAAGTTACCAAGTTAATAATGAACAAATTTCAAATCTATTTAACGCTTTAATTTTTATTAGAGCTATCGAGGATACGTTTAATCGAAAAGAAAACATTGCAGCAGCAGTTCCGCGATTAGTTTCAAATTTACTAAACCAGGATGATATAATTTTATCTTCTATTTTAACTAAGACCCTAAGCGATCTTCAAATCAAGGAATGGCCTGAGTACCTAATTGATCTCGAAAGCATTAAGATATTCGATAGCAAAATTCACTATTCTCAAGTTTATAAGTTATTCGGAGATTTTTACACTAATAAATTTGCTCCATATAGCTACGACTTTTCAATTATTTCAAAACATGCCTTAAGTAGAATTTATGAAAGGTATGTCTCAATCTTAAAAATTGAGGATTCATCTCAAACATCACTTTTTCCAAGGATTGCAGAGGAAGAGGCTAATAAATTAGCAGGTAGTTACTATACACCGCAATTTATTGCTAGATTCTTTACTCGATATATCTCCCAAATTAAAGGCAATGCATTCAACAAACCAGTAAGGGTTTTGGAACCAGCTGTGGGCTCAGGTATTTTTTTAAGAACCTTCTTAGAATATCAACTAAACGAGAATTTTCAAACTGAAATCATCTCCGCTATTTTTTCGAATGTTGAAGGAGTTGATATTGATCGGACCGCTTGCAATGCCGCACGACTGTCATTGTCTCTTTTATTTTTATCTGCAAGTGGAAATTTACCTGGTTCTGACTTAATAAATATTCATAATGGGGATTCCCTTGAATTCATAAACAATAATCGATATGATGAAAATATAGACTTCTTCATTTCTAACCCTCCATTTGTCGCATATAAAAATCTGACAGATGATGACAGGCAAAATCTTTTTTCTTATTTAGGTGAAGTTGGGACGGGCAAACCCGATTTATATTTTGCGTTTATTCTAATGAGTATAAAAGTTCTGCGGCCTGGTGGCACAGCATTATTAGTACTACCAAATACTTTTTTGATTTCTGAAAGCGCAAAACCAATTAGGAACATGCTATTTAAGGAGGGATTTGTCAAATGTATCGTTGACCTTTCAAATCATAATATTTTCCCTAATGCTGGAGTTTATCCGATTCTGCTTATCTTTGAAAAGGTAAACCTCGAAATGAGAGAAAGGTCTGAGGTTTATAATTCTAAGCCTTTTGCTTACGTTGCAATAATTCAAGACTCAATAGGCAAAGCTCTTTCAGATGTACTTAACAAAAGAATTATTGAAAGTGCCTCGTATTCAATTTATGAAGTTAACCAAGAGTACTTTGATACACCCGAATGGTATCTTTATCCGCCAAGTCAATATTCCTTAATAAGAAAATTAAGTTCACTTAGAAAGTTGAACGAATTCCTAGAAGTTCGAACTGGATTTGCAACTGGTTCAACTGAGGCATTTATAGTTAAAAAAAGTGAAATCCCTAAAGGAGAAAACGGGATATACACTCCATATCTCTCAGACCGGGAAATGTCCAAATTTAATTCCCCGAAGGATGTTCGAACATATCTATTCTATCCTTTTGTTGATGGGGTTAAATTAACATCAAGGAATTTTAAGGCAAAATATCCAAAATCATTTGAACGACTATCCAAGTACAGAAAGGTACTAAGAAAAAGAAAGGAAGTAGAAGAAGGAAGGATAGAATGGTGGGAACCAAATAGACCGCGAGACCCAAGCTTTATGCTGGTGCCTAAAATTGTTACACCTCATTTAGTATTTTCACCAAAATTTTCGTTGGATTTAAAAGGTTCATTTGCAATTTCAAGGGCACCTTTCCTTGCAGTTAGGGAAGGAGTAAATGATGATATGTTATTTTACATTCTAGCTGTACTTAATTCTAGAGTTTGCTTTTGGTATATGCTTAGTAGAACCGCAAAGTATCAACATGGATATGCAATGCTTGAAAAGAAATCTCTTGTTGAGCTACCTATCCCCGATCCTGATGAGATTGACAATAAAATACTCATTATTGATTTGATTTCTTTGGTTAAAAAAAGAATTAGGGCTCAAGGAGACGCGGCTGCCGAATTGGAGTTAAGAATTGAAGAGCAAGTTGCGAAACTATACAATCTCTCAGAGGGGGAGCTTAAGTTTTTAAACTTCTAGCTATGCCAATTTCGCTTTCAGAGAGAGAACTTAAACATAGGCCATTAGGAATCCGGGAAATGCTTGAACCAATTGGAGGAAGTTCTATTGCTGCCCATCGAGATATATTAGATGTCCACTCAGTGACTTTTGGTGTGCTAAATGGAAGTAGAACAACCTCTGCGATTCGCGACTGGAGATTTAAAACTAAAGATCACAATGTTAAGGCAAATTATATCGAAAGGTGGGCAATTCTGAAAGACAAATACTCATTAAGTATTGCATATCTAACGATTCATGACGGTAGATCTAATGATGAAAAGGAATTATTCTCACTACATTGCGATCCAATGGAGCCAAAGGATTCTAAATATTATCTTTACAAAAGCGGCCCTCACATTCATGTAAAAACTGGAAACGACAAAGTGTCTCAGGGACACATTGCATTAAATCTATTTAATTTAGGGGACGTTGTTTCTTCTTATATATCTCTTAATAATGCACTAAAATCTGCCATCAAAATGATAGCTCATGAATTAATCTAGTACATTATTTTTTACAAATATCATCTCTCGTAATAATACTTTGCCAGTCTACTTAACTCTACTGGTATTTCATACCCTAGATCTGAGTTCTTGAGGCTCTCTATCTCTTTTGAGCGTCTTTTAAACTTATCTTTGTAAGCATGGCCAAGGATTATTCTCTGTATTTTAGGAACTGGAATACAAGTGGAGATCGGTTCGATTTCATTTTGGAATATTGGCAATTCTAAATATTTTACTAGTCTCCTAGATGATTCAGATTTAATGGAATCATTCATTATTATTGGCGATAGATTTCCTTCGTGATTTGAGTAGATGGTAGAACTGTGAAGCTTGTTACTTCTATTATCAAACAAGAGCCTCACTTCGCTTTCAAGCTTGTAAAGATTCGACTTATGAAATGCAACAATTTGCCCTAAGTCAACTTCGATTGAAGGAGTCTCATTTCTATACTTATGAAGCAACTTAGAAACTTCCTTTAGCTTGACCCGCGATGAGGCTCCATAAAAGACCTCGCTCAAATAGTAATCCTTCAATTCACCTAGTTGAGAATTATTGAAACTTAATTCAATGGCAACTCCATTTCCATAATCCCCGTAGAGACGCCACATGTTAAACTCGAATTGTGGATGCCTAGTCAAGACATCCGTTTTACACATTGATAGAAGATACATGTTCTCTTTTGCATCATCTCTATTATTCCTATTGTAGGTTAAAAGGTCGCCAGCAAACGAAAATTCCCTAGGATCATTTAGGTTGTTTAAATTGTAAAGCCGAAGAACCTTTGATTTAAGTATAGACTTGAGTGCCTCAAGATTAGTGAAATGGATTAGGTTTGCATTTTCTTCATAATAGTATTGGCTATTCCTCAGATTGCTATTCTCCGGTAGTATACAATATAACGAATTGCTCACTTTGGTTTTACTTCCGGCTCTTGCTGATCTAACTTTGATACCAGGCAAAAGGGTTTCAAACTCATTCTGAATTAATATCTCTTTCTGTGTTAAATCCATGACATGTAGTTAACTTTGCCATCCCAATTTTCAACTTAACTCAATTTCTCCTCAAGTTTTCTTAGGAGATTTGCATGCTTAGCTGGGTCTTTACTTCTAAGATTCAAAATATTTTCCAGCTTCCATCTCACAGCAGGCAAGTTTTGAAGATTTTCGATAGGGATGAGGTCCCACTCCGGCACTCCACTTTCAAAACTTAGCACGAGTTTTTTGTCATCGTCCGTGAGCGATTTGTGAATCTCGACAATCAACTGCTTTCGGGTTGTCTCAAAATCCTCATACGTGAACGGAATAGTTGTCATCCCCCTGAATTGGTTTTCAAAACTAGCTCGCTGATCCAACTCATGAGGGCTCAACAACTCACTCATCGGCCTGGCATGGCTCAATATGAAAGTAATAAAGCCCAACTTGATCTCATCGGTAATTCCCTCATTTTTTAGCAAAAGATGAACATCGAATAAATCCCGAGGGTGCTGGCGGTCGAGTGCTGCACAAATCTTGCCTCCAAACAATTCTCCATGCGAAACGACATTGATCGCAGCAAATTTCTTGAATTCATTTTGAACCGATTCAGTTGCCTCCATTAAGCGCGTGGGGAAAATGATGCCTCTGGTTATAGTGTTCACTTCAATTTTGACATGAGCTTCCCTGGTTTGGCAATTCAGTTTTGCGTCCTCACCTTGTCCGGATGGAACTCTGGTTAACGAGATTCCTGGAATTGATGATTGGATGCGCTTTTCTATTCGGCTCAGCGCATCAGATATATTTTTTAGGGCTTCTGTCCGATCGTGATCGGCATTGGTGTAAGTGAGATCTATGTCCACAGACAGTCTCGGCATATCTCTCTCAAAAAGATTAATGGCTGTACCACCCTTTAGGGCAAGACCTTTTTCTTCTGCCATATGAGGCAGGATTCTTAATAGCAGGTCAACTTGCGCTCGGTATTTTTCATGTATCATGCCTACGCCAATTCTTTTGGAATACTGATTTGAAAGTCGGAGTTGTAAACTCCCCCGCTAACTACACTTCTGTCTCCTTTCCCTAAATCAATCCTGTTTTGGTCTATGAAGTTAAGCCATTGGTGTTGGGCTCTACTGGCCATAAATAAGAATAATCTCTTCACTTTCACAGAATTACATTTTTCCAAAAGCGCTTGTACAACTTTGGGGCGCAGATTGGAGAGTCCTTCCATCAAATGGTAACATTCTATCAGATCCAATTTACGTGGGGACAGGTACAAACATTCCAGTAGTGCACGTTCAGGTGCAGATATATTGATTGTAAAATTTCTCTCCTCACGTACTGTTAACCCAAGGCCTTGAGGAAGAAAAGATGTTTTGGAATGTTGTATAGGATACCCCCAGGAATAATTTTTAAACCATCGCGGCAGCAATGTTTGCTGAGGGGAGAACAGAAAAACGGTCTCTTCCGATACCCTGAAATAATGAGCCAAGCCTTGCATCGAAAGTGCTGTCAAAGCCCCTGCGTGTATTGGCAACTTCGCTTGTGTCTGCATTGCGTACAATGCGCCTTGCCAGGTCACTTTTTCTCCAGACCGCCTGAATGCCCCTGTACCCACAGATTCTAGCCACCCGCTTTGGCGATAGCGTTTTTGGAGTTCCCTTGAGATACCCATGGATTGTAGCCATTTGGCCAAAACGACTGTACCCGTCAGGTGGGAATCCAGCACTTTCTTTAATTTTTGCTCATTTTGGGTACTCATAGTACCAAAATTAACATATTTTTAATGTAATAGCTAATAAATCGGATAGAAATGGCTCTTTATTATTATGCGATTATAAGTACTGGGAGTTCCTGAATTAATACATTTTTAATGCAAAACTCTACTTTTTGGAATCTTTGAGAGTCTGAAAAAACTCCTCTACGGACAGCTTATGAATGGCCAGCAATTTGACAAGGCTTTTCATGGTGAGGTTAGTCTGTCCTTTCTCGAGGCGCCAATATTGTACGCGGGGGATATCATGGTCAAAAGCAAAATCCTCATGGCTTGTATAGCCCTTCTTTTTGCGAAGCTCTTTTAGCTTTCGCCCGATTCTTTTTAACAGGTTAGATAAGACTTCCTCTTCCTTCACGGAAGCCAAATTGGAAGCTATTTTACCTAAATGTTACCTCATATAAGAGGGATTACTATTTCTGACCAAAGTCACCTAGTCAGTACCAGCTTCCTTTGGAAGCCTAAGGTTTATCTGCATAGAAATTAATCCAGTGCACTTTCCCGCTTTTTAGGGAGACTGAAAATCCCTTAAATTGCATAACGTCATGATGTGAATAACAACTGTTGCTGTTAATTGTACGTTGGCGACCATATGCATACCATGAATTTCTCAATGTGAATAAAGACGACAAGAACCTACTACTGATTGAAATTGTACACAATGGATCACCTTGTGCGAGTGAGAACTTTTTAAGAGACTTAGAAAGCAATTACCATCTTGTTCAAGTTCGACCTCGGTGGCTTCCAGCAGCTAGTGAAGGTGGCGAAACTTGGTTTTCTATTTTTGTTAATTCTCCGATTACTGAATTTCTTGCGGAGAAGGTTGCCTGGGATCTAATTGAATACGGCACAAAAAAGCTATTTCTAAAACCTCTATTTAATGCTCTCGACAAATTAGCCCCCGAACCAAGTAAAGCTGTTGTTGGGCTTAGACTATTGAAATTAAAAATCCAGTTTGACGACACAACAATATTTATCGGAGGTATCAATGGTAACTTCTATTCAATAGTTGCAACCGTTTTTCAGAAACTTTCAATTCTAATGGAGAAATTCAAGAACGAGGGTGGCCTGCGGGTCACAAAAATTGAACTTCCAATTGAATATAGGGAGAGCTCTGACAACAAATATCAAATTGATACATTTCATGATAGAATTGATACTAAGTTTTATCTGGGATTGTGGAAAATTACATACATGGATGGAGGATTGACAAAAATTTATGATTTTAAGAGTGACCAAATGTTTGACTGCTAACTCCAAGCTCACGGTCGCTAACATATGTATGTGTCATGTGCTTTACTGCGTCTAAATGATGAAATCAACACTCATTCAAAATCATCCAAACGTTCCTCCAGGTTTTTTTTCATCTGATCTATAAAATTGGTGCGGCCATTTTTTCTTAACCGGATTTCCTGAAAGTGGCGGTACCAGTTACCCAATTTAATATTAAAAAGCCCCTCAAATAATGTGGCAATTTGTTTGATGTCGGCATTGCCGTTATTGATTGCGTCTACTCCGTGTAGACTATAGATAAGTTCAATCAAAGAGGCCTTGGTTCCTGTCCAGCTAAGGGAGGAGCAATTTTTTGAAAAGTCGTTATCCAACTCTTTCATTGTGTTTAACAAATGCTCTTTAATCAATTGATTGGCAAGAATTTTGGCCACCAGAAGATCGTAACCTGTTGAAAACTTAAGGTCATACTCAACGCTAGCCAAATTGTCGTTGCCCCTGGTAAAATATACGCTGTCATGATAAGTTGCACCAGAAAGATAATAGAAGTGGAATTCGTAGTTTTCTTTTACAGCCTCCTGAAGCAATTTTAATTGCTCAGCATAGTATTCCTTGAAAGGTTCGCGCGGTTCGTAAGGCTCACTAATTTTTAACGAAAGCAGTTTGTTATAGAAGTAGTACTTACTGGTAAATAACGGTTTAATGTCTTTGAAGAAGACGATCTCCTCCTCTATATCAATGAATTCATAAGTGAATACAAAATTTCGTAATTCCTGAATCATTGGCTTAATAAGCTGCAACGCCTTGTTGGCCATCATGATCAAATCCAAGCTATCATTTGCTAAGAGTTCCAGTTGTACATTCAAGCCTGCCAGAAGCTCCTCTGCAAACGATTTTATATCTGTCTGACTTATAGCTTTCATGATTAATTCAATTTGGATTCAATGATATTCTGTACATCCTTTTTGATTCTGAAATAGTTCTCCTGAACTTCATAATGGCTTATCTCCCTTATGGCGGGTATGGGTTTATAATTGTTTTCCTCCTTTCGAATGGCATCGTGATCATTGAGTATCTCTGAATGAAACACCTTCAAATCTATTTTTTGATCCGGGTCATCCGATACAGTTCCCACAAATTCACCAGAAGAAAGGGCTGCTATCTTGGAGGGAGGTATCGCGGCATCAAGCTGGGTGGATCTGCTTATTGAGGTTTCGGTTGTATTGATCGAAATACTTTCCCTTTGCTGCATTATTTTGCCAAAGCGTTCTGAAAGAAGTTTGGCTGTCTCTCCTACCACCTGTCCACTGATTACATTTCCTACTATGTTCATAATCACTTCTGCCTGATCACGGCCATAATCTTTCTTTAGCTGGCTGTAATCCTGAACGGCCAAAGTGGTGGCTACCTTGTTGGCTCTTGCGGTTGCCATGAGTCCGTCAATTCCATTGAAGTAGATGGTTGGAAACTCGTCAAAGACGAGGCTGCACTTTTGCCGGTGCTTTTTGTTGACCAGTTTGATCACCCTTGAGATGTACAGCGAAAGAACGGCACCATAGATTTGTTGCTTCTGCGGATTGTTCCCGGTGCAAACAATTTTGGGCTCTTGTGGATTGTTGATATCCAGTTTAAAATCATTCCCTGAAAGCACATAATAAAGTTGAGGTGATGATAACCTGGCCATGCCGATTTTAGCGCTGGCAATCTGCCCTTCCAATTGTTCCATGGCCTCATTCTTAAAAGCTGATTCAAAAGGATTGATCAATACATCTATTTCCGGTTCGGTTCTTAGTAATTTGAACAACTGTGGATATTCCAATTGCATCAGTTCTATTACATGAGGCAGTGTGCAATATTTACCCTCATTGTATTTTTTGAGAAACCATATAATGGCAGTCACAAAGTTGATGGGAGATTCTACAAAAAAATCCCCCTGCTTCTTTATCCAATCTCTGTTCAATCCAAGCATGATTGTCCTGGAGGATTCAGTTGCATCTGTGATGTCCTCCATGGTTGCGGGATCAAGGGGATTGCACCGGTGCGTTCGTGTCAGGTCTTCAAAATTGATGACATAGAACTTGGGCAATACTTTATACCTGCTTGCATTTCTTAGCAATGTATTATAAGCGATCCTGGAAAGATCATCATACTTGAAATCATAAATAAACATGGTGAAACCCTTTCTAATGTGTTGTGTGATGATATGCCTTATCACAAAATAGGACTTACCTGCACCGGGAGTACCAATCACAAGCATAGATCTAAATGGATTGATTACATTAATCCAGCTTCTCCTTTTCCTACCCTTAAGGTTATAGGTAGCAGGAAGATTGATTGAATATTCATTCTGAAGTAATCGCTCCTCTTGTGGGAAAGATTCGTTCAGCTTGTTGAAGATGTCGTTGCTTAGACTTCGCTTTAGTAACCTTGATAATAACGTTCCACCAGTCAGGATTAGTAAGTAGCCAATAGTGGATAATCCATAGTAGAGTGAAAGAATTTCAACAACCTTGAGCTTGGCTATGAGAACATATTGAGACGAAAAATAAATGATTGTCCCAATTACTACATATAGTACTGATCTCATAAGGCTGAGTTTTTCATCTTTTCTCCCTTTGGCTCCAATTAGAGAAATGATAAGAAGGCCTAGTGCAACACTCTTTGCTCTAAGTCCACTAGTAAACAACCCTGTCTTTTGTATTGACTGCAATATCCTGTCTGTGATTTCGTGGGCATAACCCAATTGCTTGAAATAATCGTAGCCGACTATATAGAAGTGAAGCAACAGGACCACAATACTTAGTAACCTGACAAAGTCGATGATCTTTCGCAACGCTTGTTCGTTTTCTCCCGTGTGCGCCATAAGTTGAGATTTAAAGTGAACGCCCCTTTTTCTTTCTCTTCTTTCTTCTCTTTCTGGTAGCGGCATCAGGTGACACAAAATCAGTTGGTTTCGCATCAATCAATTCTTCCAATGTTTTGCTGACACCCAAATCTTCTATTTCAGTTCTATTCAAGTTCTGAAGCGTATCCCATTGAAGCGTGACGGGTTTATCTTTTGATAATCCCGAAAGACGAGAACTGATAGCCTTGGCTCCGTATGCTTTACCAAGATCACTCCCATTGAAAACAACTTTTGTCTTGTTATCTACGAACGTGATCCCATAAACCCTTCCCTCATCATTCTGCCGAAACAGGATCAGGACACTTTCTTTATTTAATGATTTAGTAAAAGACGACTTCGTAATTTTCCCCTTATTGCCAAGCGCGTCTTTAACACATTTGATCAGTCTATCCCTGTGTGGTTTCCGAAGTGCCGCATTGAGTTTATATTGCTTTTGAAGGTAGGTCAAAGTTGGTTTGCCATAAATGGAGCTTGCCTTGATTGCCACACCCACCTTCTTTCCCTTGTCATCGATCAACCTATAAACCAGACCCTTCTTTAAATTCATTTGTGATCCCTCCTTGCCAACATCAGCCATGACATTGAATTGCCCGAGTACAGCGTTCAATTCCGGAACCGAAGTGTACTTGTAAGACCTGGTTACAAATCGAACGATATTGGAAATTGTTCTTTTCGTTTCCGATTTACCGTAGATGGCTCTCTGCACATCCACAGGTTTAACAATCTCAGATTGGTCCTTGCCTCTGCCTTCTGCTCTAATTAGTTTATACTCTTTCTCCAATTGCTTCCTGGCCTTCTCGGATTCGTTTCGACCAATGTTATATAGTACTATTCTTTTCCCATCCTGCTGAATGTTTGTGGTGACGATATGAATGTGGGGGTGGCCAGCGTCAAAATGCTGATAGACGAGATAGGGTTGATTTCCAAATCCAATCTTATCCATGTATTTCGTTGCGATCTCGTTTAGTATTTCGTTGGACAGCTTTTCAGACGGATCGAAGTTGAGGGAAATATGAACCGCCTTTGTGCTGGCCCTGTGATTGCGGTTGATATAACCTTGGAACGTTTTTATTTTTTCTTTGAAGGTGAGTTTACCCACGTTGCAACCAAACTGGTTCTCATGAATGCATTTAGCCACGCCTTCTTTTACTTTATTCTCATTGTAGTTGAGAAGCCCCAATATATTTTTTCCACTGTTCACCTTCGCAACCATTTCTTTGTGATCTCGGAAGTAATACCCATCACCTTCTCCAACTTTTGCCCTACCTTCTTGTACTCATCAACAATCTTCAAGGCATGGAATATTTTTTGATTAGGAATGTCTGCGGAATGAAAGTGGCGGGTAATTTGATTGATGTTGATGCCTATGGAATTCAGTTCTTTTCTAATGAGTGTAAGCTCTGCCACGGTTGAATCCATGGAAGCGTCCTTGTGATACCAGACAATTTCTTCACGGTACAGAATCCTTCTCGCCACCTCCCCGATATATTGGCAGTTCGAATTCTTCCTGATCTCTTCAAGGCGTTTGTAATAACGGTCGGAAACCCGAACACTGAATATTCGTGTCAGCCCTTCTTTGGATGATCTTCTACGTCCCATGACAAAAGTCTTTTATTTCAAGGGAGCCGAGTTCCGAGGCTGCCCCCTTCTCACGACTGTAAGGAGAGGGAAGGGAGATTACATTTGTGTAAACAAATGTACATCTTGCTAAAACCACAAAGTCGGTTTTTATCCTGCTTAGATAATCGTTGCTTGGTAAAGTGTGAATGTATCTGGACATAATTCAAGGATTTAGTTTCTTTCCAATAAAATGAGGGTTGCGTTTATTTCCCTCAATCATTTTCTGGATGTCGTCATAATCGTAGAAGATGACACCCCCTATCTTGGTAAAGGGTAAAGTTCCGTTAACCCGAAGGTTCTGCAATGTTCCCGGAGAGAGTGTTAAGAGTCTCCTCACCTCATGTGACTTGAGCCACTTACGAACTGGAGTAGTTTGTCTTTTAGTAAGGAGTTTTTGAATCTCTGTGAGAAGCTCTTCCTTAAAACTTTCGAGATCTTCGACTGTTATAATGTTTGCGGCCATAACTGAAATGATTATGTCCCAAAGGAAAGAATGAGGGTTATAGTAAAACAGTTACAAGGGTTACAGGACCCTGGGTAAGTGGTTGAGAGTCAGAAGGAAAAATTTTTGTAGATGATTAATCAAATTTCCTTAGAAGCCTTTCAACCTTGACAATTTCAGACTGGAGTAATTCGGTTCCATACGATTTCGCGAAGGCAATATTGTCAAGCAATGTTTGCACCCGGTACGCACCATGATAGTTCTTCAGATAGTGGAGTCTATTTCTTTTCTCATTCAAGTTTTTTAGGTAACCAAGAAAGCGGCTGTCAAGATCAATAAACTCTTGGTATGAATCAGTTAGAGTTCTTGAAAATGAAATCGTATTGAAGTTTTGAAACCCTTCAAGATACAATCCACTAAATCGGTCTTTTTGTATAAACTTGTTGGATTTTAAAAAATCAGAAATCAGGACAGGAGTCGACTTTTGTCGTTTTGCCAAAACCCTATTTTTTCTAGTGTCAATTAAATGAATAACAACTCCTTTCGATAAGAGTACTGACTTGTTATAATTTTCAAATGCCGTGCAAATTTTAATGTCATCAATTAGCTTCTCATAACTCAGCCCTTCCCAATATTCACTTGACGGAGGATTCGCATCAAAGCTTTGAGCGAATGCCCCGTAGTTCTTGAAAACATATACTCTGCTGTAAAGCATATTCGCGTACGACAAAAGTTCCCAGGCCACCTTTAACCTTTCATGTTCATTAACATACGCTTGAGTTTCATCGAGATATTCCCTTGCCACCGTGACTATATTTTTTCAGTATTCCCTCATAAATTTACTTCACTACTTTCTTATAAACTATGCCCCTACCTAATAAAACCAATTCACTATTGGGCTCAAATCTCAAACTTGTACCATCACTTGCAGTTAGTGAATTATTCTTAGAATCGTATTTCGCTGGGTATGTCACGAATGGTCTATCTTCGGCATGTTCCATATCCCTCCACCCATTTTCATCGTAGTCGTTCTTCATCCACTTACTATTGGAAACTTCATATCCTTCATCTAAGCTCCTTATAAGGAAAGTATCTCTAATCGTGCGCTTTCCAATTTTAACACCTGTTTCAGGATGAACAACCTCGAAGGAGTATTCTCTTGTGTATGTCCCGCTAGGTTCATTGGACGATTGATCCTTTTTCGTAATGCATGACACAATTGAATTAGCAATTAAAGCCAGAAGAACTATTTGTGTTTTCATAATATGTTGTTCTTTAGTCTGTATTAATGTGTCCTATCGCAGAGTGCAAAAGATTTTTCACTGCATTCTTGGTATTACTTTCAATATTGTAATATTTCATTCGAAAGCTTTCATGGGAAATATTCTCTGAACGCTTCGTCTTTACGGAACTGGCCAGGAACCTAATCAACTCGGAGACATTCTTGTTTTGAATGATGCCTGCACCAACCAAGGTCTTGGTAAAACAAGCGAACTGAGAGACAGACATATCAAAATCAATTTTAAAGTTGTTTTGCAACCCCCCTTTATGAGCTTCAGGTACTATTGTCATCTGATACTTGCGACTCATGAAGTGTAGCTCTTCGTACACCCAATTAGCCAATGTTTCTCTCAAAGGAAGGCTGTACTCATTATTCACGAACTCAGACCTTACCGGTGTCTGGTTCAGATATTTTAGAAAACCAGCCATCTTATCGATTTGCTCTGTGAGCGATTCGGCTCTTTGTGACTCCGATCTGAAGTATTGAATAAAGTGATTCTGGATTAAATCACTATTGACGTTGAGTTTTAAAAACAACGATCCAATTTGTTCTTCCAGCCATGTACAATCACAGTCGTCAAGATCGATTATCTTAAATTCCTTGACTAAATATTCCGATTGCAATAGAACTGTAAATCTCGGCTGTAGCTCAAGTTGATCAGTGATATCACTTAGTATATTTCGGAAAGCCTCTTTTGCATTTGGCCCGATTGAGCAACCTATCATTGCCGTCCCAACGGTGTCAAGTTGAGGCAATAATTCTTTTTTGATTCTCCGGGCATACGATTTCGGAGTCACAGAGTTGTATAAAAACTGTTTTGGATAATTGATCCTTAGAAAATCAAGTACTTTTTCCAATTGCAGGCAAATCGCCTCGCCAAACTTTATATCGTTTGAGGTTGATTGAATTCGCTCATCGATTTCGTCTAATTGCAATATCAATGATTGCTGATGATACTGTATATACTGTCTCAATTCTTTTGCAGAATTGAAATTTATTACATGGATTTGGATGGCTTTTAAAATACTATTCACCTCCTGAGACAAGGAATTGCTGAACTGATCCAGAACATCCGGGTCATCAGATTGGATTGCTTCCTTAACTTTCCTTTCAATATGTTCCAATTCATATTTCATGACGAAATACTGGGCATAGCTTCAAATAAAAAAGGAAGTAAATGTTTGTAATTGAATCTATTTGAACAATAGGATAAACAGTCCAAATCAATACATAATCTTACCCATTCTGCAACCCACACAAATATGATAGTCAGGTATTATGGGTTAAAACTGCATTCTGGCTTCAAGTTTATTGATCATTTCCACTTTATTGGACACTTGCACTTTTGCGAAAATGTTAGACACATGCCTCGCCACTGTCTTTTGGGAAATATTCAGGTTATTCCCGATCTGTCTATAGGTTTGACCTGTAACAATAAGTTCAACAATTTCGATTTCTCTCACTGTCAAGCCATAGTTCTTGCAATTACTTTCAATTTGCTGCGACTGGCCATTGGCCGAGGCCAATAACATCTTGTACTCATGTCGTGACTGATGGATTGATGACCTGATGTAGACAATAGTCATGATAAGAAACCCTGAATTGGTAACGGTGTGTTCCAATACCTGATAATCACCAAAAAAGACAATGACAGGCAATGTAACCCAACAAAGTAAGGCCACATACGCTGCAATTACCAATTCAAACTTCGATCGATCTGAGTATTCTTTAACGCGGAATTTGAAAATGAAAGCCCTGGTAGTCGCTACAATAAACGCGATACCATATAGAAATGGGATTACGACAGTCAACTTTCGACTCAATGCCAAATCGTTAGTGATATAATAAGGCACAATAAATAGAAAAAGGAATGGAGCAAGTAGAAAAACAAGCGACCCAAATGTGGCAAAGAATTTCAAAAGCCTAAGATTAAAGGCCCGATAGAAGTAATAGACAAAATACATTGACGTGGTAAAAGCTACGAGGTAAGCCGTAACGTTTTGTAGTGAAATAGGAATTGGTAGGTTTTCGTCTGGTAAAAAGCCACTGCTCAGGTTATATAATACCATGAGAATAAGCAGGGTCAGGTACAGGAGTCGCTTTTTATCATTGGTTCTTTGCAGAAAATAGATTACCTGGAAAAACAGCATTAGGATTTCGAATACCGTAATCGACAAGGTAACAACATGCATTTTTGTATCTAGAAAATACATGGTAAGTCTTTAGCAGGGCATTGCCCATCATACAACCTATTTACTTAATAATTCTACGAAGGGAATACAGGGTATAGGTAAACTCATTTGATTGAAAAATCTCAAATCCAAACCTTGTATACCACGGAATATTTCTATCCACAGACGTCTCCAAATAAATTGGGAGGCCGTCTTGTTCATATTTCTCGATAATCTCCGACAATAATCTACTCCCAACTCCCTCATTCTGGTGATTTGGTTCAACTCCAATAAACCACAGGTAGCAAACATTATTCTTGGGGTGGTGGGCTTTTACCTTCGCTTCTCTATTCATTACAGCAATTACCCTCCGAATCCCAATGGCACCAAAGGCCAACTTAATGTCCCACAAAATAGATCGAAAAGAAAAACGTTTGCGGTCTGGGATCATAATGAGAGCGCAACCTTTCTGATCATCCGAAATCCAAATATCCCCGAAGTTAAGGCATAAGTTGAATGAGTATTCCACCAAAAGTCTAATTCTCTCCTTTCTTCTCTGGTCTTGTTTGATGACATAGTTTACACTTTTGTTATCATCAAACGAGTCAGAGAGAATTCTTAAAACCAACTCCTTATGATCAACTCTTCCTAGTTCCATACTAAAAAGTATCTTACAAAAAGATTGTTAGCTGAAGTGAAACTAGGTCTTGAAGTGTATTTTTCTTACATCATAAAAGAGGGATGTAAGTTTTTGTAAACACCAAAAAGATAAACTATGCAGAATCTAACCTTAATAGGGGTATCGATGATAATTAAATCAGTATGGTTTTTTTTGATATGGGTAATTACTTGTAGAACTTTTTCTCATTTGAGATGTAAGGTTTACTGAGTTTTCCTTTAAGTTTTTGCATATCAGAACTGATTTTCTTTTGAACAATTTTTCCGTAAATCTGGGTTGTACGAATATCAGTATGACCAAGAAGTTCCATTGCTGTCTCCATAGGGACATCATTCAGCAAAAGCACTGTAGTTGCAAAAGTGTGCCGAGCTGTGTGGGTGGTTAATTTCTTTTTGATACCACACAAATCAGCAACCTCTTTGAGATACGCATTATACCGCTGGTTACTGTTCATTGGAAGTAATTTTTTGAATGCTTTGCAGTATTCATGATCTCTATACTTTTCAATGATTTCAAGTGGAATTGGAAGCAGGGGCACATTTTCAGTTGTATCTGTCTTCTTGCGGTTTCGAATAATCCATTTTTCACCATCAATTCCAACTGCGATATCGTCAACTGTCAAAGCTTCAGCATCAGAGTAAGCATATCCTGTGTAACAACTAAATACGTAGCAATCACGCACCTCTTCCAGTCGTTTAACATTGAATTCCTTTTTGTAGAGCAAATCAAGCTCCTCTTGATCCAGGAACTCCCTCTTGGTCTTTTTGATTGAACATTTGAAGTGTTCAAAAGGATTGGTGGAAATATATTCCAACATAACGCCATATTTCATGATCTGCTTTAAATCTTTCGCGTACTTCATTGCAGTGTTATGGCCTATCTTCTCAACTGCCCTCAGATAATGTTCAAATTCTACAATAAAGTTCAATTTCAATTCATCGAGATCGACATCCGTTCTCCTGAATTTGGATTTAACAAAATCCCTGCACTTTCCATATAAGATTTGAAACCTCTTATGCCTACCTTCTGATAGATCATTGACTTCTCTACGTTCAAGAAGGTGCTGGTTGAATTGTCGGAATAGTTGCAGAAATGTTTTCTTGATTTCCTTTACGCCTTTGTAGCTTTTCTTTACGTCATCAGCCGAAACAATTTCCTTGGTGGAAATCAAAATATTATAGTGCTTAATGACTTCAGCTTTGACAAGGGTCAAATAATCATTGATTTGCCCGGCTTCACTATACTTTTCAAGGACCTTGCTGTTTTCTGGATCCCAGAATTTAGGGAAAATTTGCTTTTGAGTGGAGAATTCAGCCCGTTGTCCATCAACGGTAATCCTTGCCCAAATGGGTACAAGACCCTGTTTGTTCATTTTGGACTTCTTAAGCCAAAAGAGAATTGAGAATGTTTGATTGAAGTTCATGGTCGTAATATTTAAGTGACTGAACTCGCTTCAATTGACTGCAAATAGTTTAGTTGAGAATTGATGCCGATCGATTTGTTTCGTCATCATTTGCTCCTCGGGGACCAAGTAACAAAAAACCAATAGGTCCCCGAATAGGTCCCCTACCCCTTGGATTTGTTTGTTACTTTTTGAATGGCCTGATAATGAAAAAAGCCACTCTTCATTGATTTTGAGTGGCTTTGGTTTCGGATGAACCTACAATGTGATCCCGCTGGGGCTCGAACCCAGGACCCTAACATTAAAAGTGTTATGCTCTACCAGCTGAGCTACGGAATCTTTTCCCGAAATCTTACTCTACCCCCTTCCGATCAGTATCGGGACTTTTGGGAGAGCTACGGAATCTTATCAATCTTGCCTAAATTTGTGGCTTGCCTGATTTGAGGGCACAAAGGTAACAGGTTATGAAAAATAAGCAAAACGCGATTTCAAATATTCTGACACTTATTCTATTTCTTCTTGCCACTCAGCTGAATGCTCAGGCTTCCGAGGGGTTGATCAAAACAGCAGACTCCTTATTTGCAGCTAAACAATACACTCAATCGCTCGAACTCTACAAGGATGTACTAAAAAGACACGAATACTCAGAATCTATGCTACTCAAGATGGCCTTTATTCAGGAGGGGCTGGGCAAGATCAGTGAATCATTGTATTATCTCAATCTGTACCAACAAGTCTCAGATGATGAGCTCGCTTTGTTGAAAATGGAAGAATTGGCTAAAAAACACCGCCTGCAGGGTTACTCTGCAAGCCAATCGTGGCAAGTTTCACTTTTGTTCAAAAAATATTATGACATCATCTTAAAGGTATTGTTGAGCATAGCGATCCTATTGTTTGCCATATTGATCTATCTGAAACGCAAGAAAATGAATCCAATGCCTGTAGCCATATCTCTTTCCGTGTTTCTGGCGTTGTTATTTTTCCATGTCAACTTTAGCCAAAATAAAAACTCAGGAATCGTTCATCACAATTCAACCTACCTGATGAGTGGACCGTCCGCTGGCTCCTCAGTGGTAGAAATTATTGATGAAGGTCATCTACTGGATATCCTGGACAAAAAGGACATTTGGATTCGTACTAAATGGATGAATCAGGATGTGTATGTAAAGGAAGATCAAATATTGATGATTGAATTATAGCTAATATCGAATAGAAAGAGCGCCTTTGTATTCTCTATCTGAGTATTCAATCAAATAGAAGTAAACACCGGCCGCTTCTCCTTTTCCTGACCATTTGAAGTTTCGGTCAGTACTCTTAAAAACTTCTTTCCCCCACCTATTATAAATGCGTATCGCTTGAAACGCAGAAACACAATTGTCCAGAGGTAAAATGTTCACCATGTCTCCGGTTTCCAAATCCTTAATCTCCATAGCATAATAGTCATTTACTCCATCATCATTCGGTGAAAAGTAGTTGATGGGAGTAAAACCATTATCACCTCCATCGACATCTTTTATTTTAATATCAATTGCAACCGTATCCGCCTTGGCATTAAAGCACCTGTCGTCTGCAACGCGAAAAGTAAAAGTGTAGTCGTTTTCATAAACTCCATTTTCAAATATGGAACAGTCCGGGTTCCAACTAAAAGTACTTGAAACTGATCCTTCTCCCTCGGCCTCTTCAAAAATGTAACCAGTTGGAGTCACATTCCCCTCAGCTTTGATCATTTCTAACTTAATAAAATCCTTTGGGGAATTGTCGGCATCCGATCCCTGTAAACCAAGTACAATCTGATTGCCTCGGATCATTTGTATTTGATTGTTAGCCAATGTCATCTCCGGATTTAAATTATTAACTGCAAGCAATGGCTTTGCATTAAGGGGCGGTAAAACCTTTACCTCTACTTCCACGGTATCTGCCTGGTAAATCTTGCATTTGTTTAAACTATCTACCACAAGAAACTGGAGATCAAAGCTATTCAGTTTATCCAGGTCCAATTTGTCACAATTTAAATCCCAGCTGAATTGGGATTGGATGGGTGAAAGCCCCTCCGCTTTGGCAAATGAGACTCCAAGTCCCCTCAGGGAATCTGCACTCAATTGATTGCTTCCAAGCAAATCCAGCACCAGATGATCGCTGGCGTCCGGATCTTTCCCTGTAACAATAAAATTTAAATTCTCAAAAATCCTTCGCTGAACACCCGTCACCAATCGTTCATTAAGAACTGAAGTAAGGTTAGTATCTATGATAGGTGGACCATTGTCCGGCAACTTAACAGTAAAGTTATAGTCAAGCTTAATAGGTTCGTTCAAATCACATTCATCCAGATCATCCACCTGAATAGTCACCTTGAAAGTAGTTCGTTTCGTGAAGTCATAAATATCACAAAAGGCATCCCATTGCAAATGTCCCTGAACAATTCCTGGCCACTGGTTGTCAACAACATATGTTATTCCGGCATCCTTCAAAAGAAAACCATCTGTAAGTATCGATACCAAAAGTTCATCACCATCATTATCAAGCACTTCAAAAGGTAAATCTAAAGTGGAGTTTCCTTCGTCTAGAAATACATCTACAGAACCTGTAGTAAAGTAAGGATCAGTATTAGGTGGTGGAGTCACATCAACTGTCACCTTTAGCGTATCTAACAAGGGAAGACTACAGGCATCATCCATGGCAATAATGCCCACTTCATAAGGCCCACCGATGAAAAAAGGACAAACAGGAAAACAAATACTAAAATCCTTTGTGCTACCATGGTCGAGTGTGGCCGTAACCTCCAGTGGCAGAATTTCAGTCAGGTTTTTATTGTTAAAATTTAAACCCACGGCACGTATACGGATGTTCTCGGTAAAATTATGTGTCATCTTTTCAGAATCTGCGTCAGACACCGTTACTGTAATGCACCTGTCCTGCCCCGTATCTGCTGCGGTCAGTGTCACATGGGTTGGTCCGGTGATCTGTGGTGGTACTGCATCGGCACAACCATCCACCACAAGCATTTGAAAATCCCTCCTTGATACACCAATCAATTCCTTGTCTCTATACTCTTCTACCTTAACAGCAAACACAAATAACCCTTGAATGAGGGGTGTGGCGGTAAGTAATCCATTTTTACTTATTTTAAGGTCAGGATTACCGCCAATTACATGGTCAATATCGAAGCCCGGCCTCCACTGCACCAAGGGATAAGGTTTTGGCAAAATATTGGGCAATGCTACCGCTTCGTGTGTATTCAATGGAGTGGTGAGGGTATACACCAGCGAATCTCCATCATCATCCACTCCGGCAAAATCTACATAATAAGGCCGGCCAGGGCAAGCGTAATCATTGAGTGGAGGAAACAGTCGGGGGGAAGAATTAATAAAAGGCTCACCATTTTTTACTACCGGAGGAAACTCCAGTAAAAAAGTTTGTCCTGCTGATATTCCTCCTGATTGTGATCCAGGGTCATCACTATATATATTGGTAATAGAATAATTCCGGCAACACCTTTCCCAGGTCACGTAGTACCCTTCCGGCTCATTGAACAAAGAAGGATTTAAAGTGAGCGTGGTTGTATAAATAAGTTTATCAGTAACTATCTCACCATTGGAGCACTCCGGTTGTGTATAGGCAACACTACTTTCATTACTCAATTGCAAGACCACACTTGAAATAAATGTATCTGTACTTTTGTGAAAAATAGAGACTGTAGCCGTTTGATCTTTCGCTCCCGCAGCTCCGTTAATTTTATCAAAGTAAATGATGAGGTTAAGTCGGTAAGTTGAACCACTGATGTGCAGCAATTCAAACTCACCCCCTACAATATGAGATGCGCCTGCCTGAAGGCAACAAAGGCAAAATAAAACAACAAAAAATCTCCTCATAGCAGGTACCAATTCGAAATATAAGGATTGTACCTGGGGCAAGAAACCCCCATAATAGTGTATTTTAAATTATTCGGGATACTTGTGAATTCGTGGTATTTTCGCGCCAATATGAAGAAAGGGGACTTGCTGGAAAATGTGTACATAGAAACCATGGCAGCGGAAGGGAAATGCGTTGCCAAAATAGATGGGCTTGTCATATTTCTAAAAGGAGGCGCACCTGGAGACGTGGTGGAAGCAACCATTACCCGCAAGAAAAAAAACTTTATCGAAGCTCGGGTAACTAAAATACTCAAAGAATCAGATCAACGTATTCAACCCTTTTGTTCTCATTTCGGCATCTGTGGTGGATGTACGTGGCAGCATATCAACTACGAAACTCAACTCTTTTATAAACAAAAACAGGTTCAGGATAATTTAGAACGAATTGGCGGGCTTAATCTTCCTCCAATAAAGCCCATACTTGGTTCAGCGAAAACAAAACTATACCGCAACAAGCTCGATTATACATTCACACACAGTGAATGGCTTACCTGGGAAGATTTGCAAAGCGACAGAATAAAAGGTCCGGCCCTTGGTTTTCATATTCCAAAAATGTTTGACAAGGTATTCGATGTAAAGGAATGCCACCTCCAGCCTGATCCATCCAATGGCATTCGATTGGCATTAAAAGAGATCGCACTTAAAATGAATATCCCGTTCTTCGATTTAAGAAGTCAGGAAGGTTTTTTGAGAACAGTGACTATCCGCACCTCAACATCAGGGGAAACCATGGTTATCCTTCAGGTAACACAAAACAAAATGGAGTGGATAGAACCCCTCCTTCAAATGCTGGCGGATAAGTTTCCCCAACTTACCTCCATCAACTACGTCATCAACAACAAAAGAAATGATACTTTCAATGACCTTGAAGTGATCACCTGGAAAGGCAATCCTTATATAACAGAGCAAATGCCTCAGCAGGCGGGTAAAACCGGTGGCGAAGGAATACTTCAATTCAGGGTTGGCCCCAAATCATTTTATCAAACCAATTCCGATCAGGCTCATGAATTGTATAAAATTGCCTGGGAGTTGGCCGATCTGAAAGGAGATGAGCTCGTGTATGATCTTTACACTGGTACGGGCACGATTGCCAACTTTGTGGCTAATAATGCAAAAAAGGTAATCGGACTGGAATATGTAGCCGATGCCATTGAGGATGCAAAGATCAATTCAGAGATTAACGGAATTACCAATACGGAATTCTTTGGGGGAGATATTAAAGATTTACTCGATGATGCTTTTTTAGATACACACGGAAGACCAGATGTGATTATTACCGATCCTCCCAGGGCAGGTATGCACGAGGATGTATGCAAAATGATTTTGAAAGCCGAGCCACAACGCATTGTTTATGTCAGTTGCAACCCAGCTACCCAGGCCCGCGATCTTAAAATCCTTTCAGAAAAATACGAGATCAACTCAGTTCAACCAGTGGACATGTTTCCGCATACAATGCATGTGGAAAATGTGGTAAGTCTCCAACGTATTACATAAAACGTCAAAAAATTATTTATACGCTTTTTCAGGCGAATAGTCAAGATCGCAAAAGTTAGGACAGCATATTGTTTGGAAAAATGTTCAACCTACATTTAGATAATTGCTAATTATAGTATGTAGACGCGAATGCATACTATAGTTAGCTTTGTCCAATAGCTTGTAACGTGGCAAAAAAGAAGATTCTAATTCGATTTGGTGATAAAGTAAGAAAATTGAGGAAAGAAAAAAATCTTTCCCAAGAGGAGTTGTCCTTCAAATCAAATCTTCATCGAACTTATATAGGGATGATTGAAAGGGCAGAAAAAAACATAACACTTATCAACATGGAAAAAATTGCTCACGCGCTTGAAGTTGAATTGGAGGAGCTTTTAAAGAGTTAAAATGAACTATATAGTAAATGAGGAGTTTGAAAAGAGCTTTGGCTTTACTGTTAATTCACAAAATATTTTATCCTCTGTAGTTGATGTAAATGATTTTCTATCTTCATTACCTCCAAACTTATATAACAGCATTGACTTTAAGACTATGGGCTCTATGATTGGTGCTGTATTCTGTGGTTACCTGGTAAATAATATTCAAGATGCAATCGTAAATCCCATTGAGAAGGGGCATCCAGACATTATTCCCACCACTGCTAAACATGAGCCTGAGGTCGTACTTAGAAACTTCCCACATGGCTTAGAAATAAAAGGAACAATTGGTAATGTTACGACTGGCGCAAACCTGAGAGCTGGTGTTCCTCGTATTAATTCTCTTACTGGAATAACATGGCAAGCTCACCATAGAGAAGTAAATCATCTTCTTGGTATCATCTGGGATTTTGCTAATGTCAGAGAATCGTTTACATTTCCAGCAATTACAGGAGCATTCTTTTCTGAAACATTAACAGTTGAAGATTGGGGCAAAATCTCTGGAACAACTGGAAGAAATACAAAAGTGTGTGGTCTTCGCAAGAGTGGCAAAAATAAGCTGGGTGCAGGGTGGGTACTTCTTTATGATAGTGAGCAGTATATAACCAAGTACACTCGTTTCCTAGATATTCCAAACCTAAATCAACCTTAATTGTTCTAATACTGGAACATCGCTTTTATAGAACATTACCTCTTTGCTGCTTTTTCCTGCTACTCCCTTCAGTTCAATTAATGTTTTAAACGGAAGGTAATCACCATTGCTCCCCTCACAAAAAATTATTTCACCTTTTCTATCTAATGCCCATGTTGCTAAGGCTTCATAATCAATCAATTTACTGCTTTGCTTATACCCCATTCCAGCCTCTCCCTTGTATGGAGGGTCAATAAACCAAGTGGCTTCAATGTCCGGAGCTAATGTGTAATCACCAGTTATTATCTCCCAATGTTTAACCTTATGAAGATTCTCCGCAAAAATCCTTCTGCTAATTTCCCAGTTTCGCTCTAAGACAGGTGTAACTTTTATTGTCTTAAAATGAAATGCCATTTTTGTCGCTGCATGAACGATATGGAGGAATTCGGAACTTTTATCTCCAACCTTCAAATCTGGTAAATTCTTAATCTCCTCAATTGTAGCTTGATTAATTAACCAATCCCAAATACCTGCAACCTTTTCATCCTTTTCAATCAGTATTACCCTCTTTTTCCAGTTATTGCCAAAAAGTGAATATGCAGCTGAACCAGCAAATGGCTCAATAATCGCATCATAATTTGGTGATGGATAGTACCTTGCTATTTGCTTTTTCCTCCCGTAGTAATAAAACATATATCAAATTTTATATCGCTAACTATAGTATGCAAATTTAATTTATAATTTGAATTATACAAAATAAATCGGCATCTCCACAAACTCTTTCGTCTGCTCAATTCTCTTGCTAACCATGGGCAGTTTTTTCATGTACTCCACCTCAATGGAAGCAATCCCAAAATCCTCTACCACCTTTCCCCGCATTCCATAAAAACCACGACCGCGAAACGGATACATCTTTGTGACATTAGGGAAATGAACGGTATCAAACACTTCTCCGTCTTTATCATAAAAAGTACCAAAGTGCATAAGCTCTCCTTTTAAGGTACTGGTGTTTTTGGTAGTCACTACATAGCCTACAATCGTTACTACCTTCCCAATTTTTTGCATCAGCTCTTTTGCTACCGTATCTCCTCGCTTTGGCGTCTCCAACAATAAGAACGGATCACACAGCGGAAACCCCAACAACTCTATTTCGTCAAACGCATCTTCCAATGGTTGACGGTGTAAAACCGGCAGTGGATATTCTTTGGGTGCCGTATCAAACAAAGACGTGGATTGTGTTTTTCGCTTGTTCGCATTTTGGTGACTCAAATAAAGCATTGCCTCCCAGAGCAACCGCTGTTTGGTTTTATTCGTAAACCGAAAAGCTCCCAACCGGATAAGAATTCTGACCTGCTCTAAACCAGCTGGCACTCTCCTTAAAAAATTATCTAAACTGGTGTACTCTCCATTGCGCTGCCTTTCTTCCGGTATCAGTTTAGCTATTTTGTTTTCCAGGCTTTTCAAATGAATGAATCCAATAAAAATTTCATCACCATATATAGTAGTGAGATGATCGCTTCTATTCACACAGGGGGCATTGATCTTCGCCCCACTCATACGCGCCTCATGAAAATAAAATTCGGTGCGATAAAAACCTCCAAAATTGTTAATAACCCCCACCATGAACTCCAGCGGGTAATGTGCTTTTAAAAACAAACTCTGATAACTCTCCACTGCATAGCTGGCAGAGTGTCCCTTAGAAAAAGAATAGCCTGAAAAACTTTCTATCTCATACCACACCCGATCGATCACATGTTGTTCATATCCCAATTTTTTACAATTAGTAAAAAAACTTTCCTCTATCCGTTGAAACTCTTCTCTCGATCGAAATTTACCCGACATTCCCCTGCGTAATACATCCGCTTCCGTCAAAGTCATGTCAGCAAAATGATGCGCCACTTTAATCACATCCTCCTGATAAACCATTACCCCGTAAGTTTCCTTCATGAGTTCATTTATCTTTTCATGAATGGCCTCATACTTACCCCCGTTACTTACCAAATGAAACCGCTCGATATAGGTCCGCATCATACCCGATCGCGCCACGCCCGGACGAATGATAGAACTTGCCGCCACTAGTGTGAGATAATCTTCACACCGCAACTTACCTAACAACATGCGCATGGCGGGTGACTCCACATAAAAGCAACCCATCGCCTTACTGTCGCGCAATAGTTTTTTTATTTTTTCATCTTTCTTAAAATCATGAAACCGGTGAATGTTCACATCTATTCCCCGATTGCGTTTTACATGCTTTACCGTTTCCTTTAAATGACCCAGTCCTCGCTGACTTAAAATATCAAACTTAAAAATGCCCATGTCTTCGGCATTGTGCATTTCAAAATGGGATACCGGATAGCCCTTGGGCGGAAACTGGATAGCCGTATACGCATAAATCGGTTTTTCAGTAATCAAAACACCGCCAGCATGGATAGAAATATTAGCAGGAAGGTCTTTAATGTATTCGGCATATTTAAAGATCAGCTCCGTAATATGATCCCGGTTTTTATGCCGATCTGGTTCTTCCACGATGGCGTCAATCTCTTCTTTGGGTAAACCAAAAACTTTTCCCAACTCACGCAACACCGATCGTTTTTGGTAAGTGACGTGTGTCCCCAACAAACAAACATGATCACTTCCATACTTGGAGAAAATGTAATCATAGATCGCATCCCTGTTATCCCACGAAAAATCAATATCAAAGTCGGGTGGTGTGGAGCGTTCAGCGTTTAAGAACCTTTCGAAATACAAATCCAACTCAATCGGATCCACATTGGTAATTTCCAGACAGTAAGCCACCACACTATTGGCACCACTACCACGCCCTACGTAATCAAAACCCTGTCGCCTGGCAAACTGCAACAGATCGTAGGCAATAAGATAGTAAGCACAAAACCCTTTGCCCTTTATAATATTAAGTTCTCTTTGAAACCGCTCTCTTAAATCAGGCTGACTTACATCGTATCGATTACTAAACCCTTCCCACGCTTTGGTGACCAATAAATCCCAATCGCTTTCTTCACTTCCGGTTAATGTTTTTTTGTTCTTATCCGTTTTCAGTTCAAAATCGATTGAACATCGATTTACCAACTGTTGCGTGTTTTTAATCAAATCCGGGTAATCGGAAAACATCTCTGCCAGTTTTTCTTCCGGCATCATAATTTCATTGGGCAATGCTTGTTGCTCCTCCGCCAATTTGCTAAGCAGTGTGTTTTTATCAATGGACCGCAGTAAACGATGAACATTAAAATGAATCTTATTGGCAAAAGTGACGGGGTGATGAATCACAAATTTCGCTGTGTGCGTTTTGTACGGTTGATAAAGTTTTAAGTGGTTGATCTGATGAACGCGAACACCCAAAAATTCATACGGGCGAAGAAGATCAGGTTCCAATAATCCAAATGGATAGATCACAAAAACGTTTTCAAATACAGGGGCACGATTCGGTAAGGTTTTGTTATTTAAGTTGTGATAGGATAAAAACCTGTTGATCTCCTCAAATCCATCATTGTTCTGTGCAATCGCAATGAAAAGCAACTGATCCTCATTTCTGAATTCTACGCCCACCGCTATCTCCAGTTCATACGCTTCTTTACCAAAAGCAGTAAGCATACTTCCGTTGACAGGAGCTTTCTCTGCACAAAGTCGCAACATCTCAATGTAGGAAGCGGTGTTGTTGATCTCCGTAAGGATCAGTTTGTGTACACCACATCGCTTGGCTTCATTAAAAAGATCCTCCACCTGTAAGGTGCCGTATTTAAAACTGAAAGCGGTATGGCAGTTGAGGTACATTGATTAGCTGATGTGATGATTTTTTGATTAGATAATGTGTTGATTCACCAGATCATCGTCCATCAACTCATTACCACATCATCACATTATATTATCCTTTGAACGCATTCATTTCCATTCGCACCCGTTTGTTGACATTCAGTGTGGTGGCGCGAACCAATTTATCCACTCCGTACTTGTGCTTCATCCGATCCATCGCTTCATAAAGATTGATGCTCTCTTCTGTGTCATCAAACAAACTGATCTGGTGATTGCCATGTACTAAACTACTCAGGCGAACTCCCACCAATCGAATGAGCATTCTTTTGTTATAAAGTCGCTCAAACAATTCCAATACAACCCGAAGCAACACATGATCAGAAGAAGTATAAGGAATGTGTACTTGTTTGGTTTCTGTATCAAAATTGGCATAGCGGATTTTTACCGTCACACAAGAAGTGAGTTTTTTTTGCTCGCGAAGAGTAAACGCCACCTTTTCAATCATGGCGATTAAAATGGATTTGATTCCTTTTACGTCAATAGAATCCTGATCAAACGTGCTTTCTGTAGAAATCGATTTTTGCTCGCTGTAGGAAACAACCGGTGAGTTGTCGATACCATGCGCTTTGTTCCAGAGGCTAATGCCATTCTTGCCAAAAGCACTCACCAAAAATTTCAAAGGCATCTCCCGCAAGGTGGCTACTTTTCTCACGCCCATATCATAAAGAAAAGAAGCAGTCTGTTTTCCTATCATTGGAATTTTATCCACCGACAAAGGCGCCAAAAAATCCCTCTCCTCTCCTGCCGGAATATGCTTCTCCGCATTGGGTTTAAACTCTCCTGTAGCCACCTTGGACACCAGTTTATTCACTGACATACCCATAGAAATAGTGAGACCGCTATCCTTTATCACCTTTTTACGCAATTCCACCGCCCACTTGAAAGCCCCGAAGTAGCGATCCATACCCGAGGCATCGATATAAAATTCATCAATGGAGGCTTTCTCAAAAGCAGGAGCAGAATTGGCAATGATTTCAGTCACCAGGTGAGAGTGCTTGCTATAAGCCTCCATATCTCCGGAGATTACCTTGGCGTCAGGGCACAGTTGCAGGGCCAGATACATGGGCATAGCAGAGTGCACACCAAATTTCCTCGCTTCATAACTACAGGCCGCCACAACCCCACGTCCACTGCTTCCCCCTATTATTAAAGGTCTGTTTTTGAGCTCCTTGTGCAGCTTGCATTCTACTGCCACAAAGAAGGCATCCAAATCCATGTGTATGACATTGCGGGTATCCATTAAGCAATATTACTAAATATTTTAGTATTTACTAAAAATGATTTGAGTGTCATATTTGCTTGATAGTCAGTGATTTAACAGCTTTAAATATTTTATTCAAAATGGTTAGATATACTTTTTTAAGTATCTTTGGATTATGAATTGGAGGGATCATATCGTTTCGGACAAAGAAATCCTACTTGGGAAACCAACCATAAAAGGGACAAGAATTTCAGTCGAACTTATTCTCGATTTATTATCATCTGGATGGACGGAGGAAATGATTTTTGAGAGCTATCCTAACCTGAAATCAGAAGACTTAAAAGCTGTCTTCTCCTACTTAAAAGAAGGTATTGAACAGGAAATGTATTTTCCTATCCCTAAGATTGCTTGATGATTTTTCTGGCGAATGAAAATTTCCCATTTCCCAGTATAAATTTATTGAGGAGCAAGGGATTTGAAGTAATCAGCGTAGCTGAAAAATTCTCTGGTGCCTCAGACAAAACCGTAATCGAAATAGCTGAAAAAGAGAATCTAATCATACTCACTTTTGATAAAGATTACGGTGAACTCATTTTCAAATACAAAAGTAAAAGACCACCTGCTGTTATATTTTTTAGACATAAGGGCAAAATGCCAAATTTTGCCGGTGATGTACTTATCCGCTTAATTGATAGTAAAAAGATACATTTTGAAAAAATATTCACAGTCATTGAGAATGAAAATGTTCGTCAGAGGAGGTACCTCGAAGGCTAAATTTCCACCTTGTACCTAACACCCGTTAACCTTCCGTTTAAATTATTTTCAGTTTTTTGTTTGAATCCTCGGAAAAAAATTTCCATCCTTGTACCACAGCACAAGCAAAAAGTGAAGATGAACACAACGCAGCGATACGAAATAACTAACTCCCTGATCAATTCGATCACGGGTGTGCTTGTCATTATTAGCATCATTATACTTCGAAAACCGGGGAGGTGATACTATTATTTTAAAACTGAATAATAAACCGCCCCGAGAAATTGGGGCGGTTTTGTTTTATATGAGCCCTAACAAACTAACGATTGTTCTAAAGTATGTACTACACTAACGACACGACCCTTTTCCTAAATGGAAAATTCGTAAAAGCAGCAGACGCAAAGACCGACCTCTTCAGCCAAACACTTCACTATGGTTATGGTGTATTCGAAGGAATACGCGCTTACCAAACTGTGAATGGAGTAAAAGTTTTCAAATCACACGAGCATTATGAGCGATTACTTCGCAGTGCATCACTGATGGGTATACCACTCCATTACACCGCTGAAGAACTTACACAAGCTACTTACGAAGTGCTGGCAAGAAATAATCAAAGCAATGCCTACATACGTCCGTTGGTATTTTGTAGTCCCAACATGTCGCTCACCAGCCCCAATGAAGTTTCGCTAATGATTGCCACATGGGAATGGGGAAAATACCTGGGTGATCAACTCTTAAACGTTTGCATCTCATCCTTCCAAAGACCCAATCCAAAATCGTTTAAGATTGAGGCAAAGGCCTGTGGTCATTATGTGAACTCAATACTGGCGACTACTGAAGCCAAACAACGTGGCTTCGATGAGGGTCTTCTTCTCGACATTGAAGGATTTGTGGCCGAAGGGCCAGGTGCCAATTTCTTTTATGAGAAAGATGGCGTACTCTACACTCCCCCTAAAGGAAATATTCTTCCTGGCATCACACGTCAAACCGTACTGGAAATTTGTGCTGAGTTGGATCTGAAGGTGGTAGAAAAACTTTTTAAACCGGAAGAATTATTTGAAGCAGACAGCGCTTTCTTCTGTGGCACTGCTGCTGAAGTCATTGGAATTGACTCTATCGAAAGACAGAAATTCAACAAGCCGTGGAAAGAGTCTATAGGAGCTACAATCCAGGAAGCTTACCGCTGCCTTGTTTTAGACAAAAGTTATAGTTACGTGATCGTATAAATCCATGGAACTCAACAAATACAGTAAAACGATTACCCAAGACACCACATTGCCTGCTGCGCAAGCAATGTTGTATGGTATCGGATTGACTGAACACGATTTAAAAAAAGCACAGGTAGGAATTGTAAGCACTGGCTTTGATGGCAACACCTGTAACATGCACCTCAACGCACTGGCGCAAGAAGTAAAACAGGCCGTGTGGGATCAGGAATTGGTAGGATTGGTTTTTCATACCATTGGAGTAAGCGATGGAATTTCAAATGGCACCGAAGGTATGCGCTACTCTTTGGTGAGCCGCGAGGTCATTGCCGACTCGATTGAAACCGTTTGCAATGCACAATACTATGATGGGCTGATCGCGGTGGTAGGCTGTGATAAAAACATGCCAGGATCATTGATTGCCATGGGCAGGTTAAACCGACCCGCCATCATGGTGTACGGTGGAACGATTGCAGGAGGGCATTGGAAAGGAAAATCGTTAAACATTGTTTCAGCATTTGAAGCACTGGGCGAGAAGATGGCCAACAAACTTTCCGATGATGACTTCAAAGGCATTATTCAAAATGCTTGTCCAGGAGCTGGCGCATGCGGTGGCATGTACACTGCCAACACCATGGCTTCTGCTATAGAAGCATTAGGCATGGCGCTTCCCTACTCTTCTTCCAACCCTGCTTTGAGCAAAGAAAAATCAGCGGAATGTAAAACCGCCAGCGAAGCCATCCATTTGCTTTTGGAGAAAGACATCAAGCCCCGCGACATCATGACGATGAAGGCTTTCGAAAATGCAATGACCCTAGTAATGGCATTGGGTGGTTCTACAAATGCGGTGTTGCATTTAATTGCTATGGCGAGATCTGTAGGGTTAAAAGTAACTCAGGAAGACTTTCAGCGCATTTCTGACAGCACCCCACTAATTGCCGACCTGAAACCAAGTGGAAAGTATTTGATGGAAGACCTGCACAAAACGGGCGGCACACCCATGGTGATGAAATACCTACTTGACAAAGGACTTCTTCAAGGTGATTGCCTTACCGTTACCGGCAAAACCATTGCGGAAAACCTCAAAGATGTCGAATCCATTGATTTTGAAAAACAGGACATCATTGTACCTCTCGAAAATCCAATTAAAGAATCCGGACACATTCAAATCTTATATGGCAACCTGGCCGAAAAAGGGTCAGTTGCCAAAATCACTGGCAAAGAAGGTGAAAAATTCAAAGGCAAAGCCCGTGTATTCAATGGCGAGTTTGAATTGATCGATGGAATTTCTTCCGGAAAAGTAAAAGAAGGCGATGTGGTAGTGATTCGCTATGTTGGCCCCAAGGGTGCACCTGGCATGCCTGAGATGTTAAAACCAACAAGTGCCATAATGGGAGCTGGTCTTGGGAAAAATGTAGCACTCATTACCGATGGAAGATTTTCCGGAGGCACTCATGGATTTGTGGTGGGACACATCACTCCCGAGGCACACGTTGGGGGATTACTCGCTTTGGTTGAAGATGGCGACTGGATTGAAATCGATGTAAGCAAACACCAACTGAATTTATTGGTGGACGAAAAAACATTAGCGATTAGAAAATCAACTTTCAAAACACCGGAGCTACGGGTTAGCAATGGTGTACTCTATAAATATGCGAAACAAGTAAAAACTGCTGCAGATGGATGCGTTACTGACGAAGACTAAAGAAAAAAATCAATCATCAACTCTACAAAAAATTTCAGGGTCTGAGGCTTTGCTTCAATGCCTTGTTGCTGAAGGAGTCACCACATTATTTGGATATCCGGGTGGTGCCATTATGCCAGTGTATGATGCATTGTATCGATACTCAGATAAATTAAATCACATTTTGGTTCGTCATGAACAAGGAGCCGTTCATGCAGCACAGGGATTTGCCAGAGTTTCTGGTGAGGTGGGAGTAGCACTCGCTACATCAGGTCCAGGAGCAACCAATCTTGTGACTGGCCTGGCGGATGCCTTAATTGATTCTACCCCGGTTGTTTGTATCACAGGTCAGGTGTTCGCCCACTTATTGGGTACAGATGCCTTTCAAGAAATTGATGTGATCAACACCACTAACCCTGTTACCAAATGGAATGTACAAATCACCGAAGGGAAAGATATTGCTGAATCTGTTGCAAAAGCATTTTTTATTGCACGTTCTGGCAGACCAGGTCCTGTGCTGATTGACATCACAAAAAATGCACAAAATGAGTTGATCGATCAGTTTGAGTATAAAAAATGTGAGCAGGTTAGAACGTACAAGCCTAAACCTGTTTTGCAGTTTCCGCAAGTTGAAGACGCGGCTGACCTTATCAATCAGGCAAAGAAGCCTTATTTATTGGCAGGCCAGGGCGTGCTGCTTTCCGGAGCGACCGATGAACTGGTTGCTCTTTCAGAGAAAACTGGAATTCCTGTGGCATGTACCTTACTTGGATTGGGCGCCTTTCCAACAGACCACCCTAATTATGTAGGATTTCTCGGCATGCACGGCAACTATGGCCCCAATGTAAATACCAATGAATGCGATGTGTTGATTGCCGTGGGCATGCGCTTCGATGACCGCGTTACAGGAAACGTAGCCAAGTATGCCACACAGGCTAAGGTTGTGCATATTGAAATTGACAGGGCGGAAATTAATAAAATCATTAAGGCCGATATGGGCATACATGCCGATGCCAAAGAAGCGCTGACAGAGTTAACAAAACTTTGTAAAGCTGGTAATCACAATTCATGGATCAAAAGTTTTGAGGCTTTGAATCACATGGAACATGAAAAGGTAATTAGCAGAGAGTTTAATCCCAGTGGCGAACTGAAAATGGCTGAGGTAATCAACCATCTTTCATTATTAACAAATGGAAAAGCCATTGTAGTAACGGATGTTGGCCAACATCAAATGATTGCGGCCCGCTACTATGCTTACAAAGACCCTAGAACAAATGTTACTTCAGGGGGAGCAGGAACGATGGGATTTGCCCTACCCGCAGCAATGGGTGCCAAACTGGCAAAGCCAAACCAACAGGTAATAGCTGTAATTGGGGATGGGGGATTTCAAATGACCCCTCAGGAATTAGGAACCATTATGCAGTATAAAATTCCTGTAAAAGTGCTCGTACTCAATAATTGTTTTTTGGGAATGGTTCGCCAATGGCAAGAGTTATTCCATGAGAAGCGATACTCCTGTACAGAAATGGCAAATCCTGATTTTATCAAATTGGCTCAAGCCTACGACATACCAGCAAAAAAAGTATGTGATCGCAGTGAACTTATTACCTCACTAAATGAAATGCTTGAATCGGAAACCGCCTATTTTCTGGAAGTAGTAGTGGGCAAGGAGGACAACGTATTTCCCATGATACCTACCGGAGCTGGAGTAGCTGATATTTTATTAGAAAAAGCTGAATAACAAAAACTATGAAACAAGAATATACACTTGAATTATCCGCAGAAAACAATTTTTCAATATTGAACAGGATCGTTAATGTGCTCAACAGAAGACGAGTACGCATTAAAAAATTAATTGCACATGAAATCACGGATGATTTTCGCAAAGGGGGTGCGTTGCTGCTGATTTATACTACCTCAGAGATGATGGAAAAAGTGAAACATCAATTAGAAAAATTGATTGAAGTAGATTATGCCAACTACTACCCTGGCAGTGATGTGTTCGATGAAATAAATAACAGAGACAGTAAAGAAGTAGTAATTAGTTAAAATAAACAGAATCAAAAATTTAAAAATATAAAATTATGGCACAGATCAATTTTGGAGGAACATTGGAGGAGGTAGTTACTCGAGAAGAGTTTCCTATGGAAAAAGCACTTGAGGTATTGAAAAATGACACTATAGCAATAATTGGATATGGCGTTCAGGGGCCGGCACAGGCATTGAACCTACGTGATAACGGATTCAACGTAATTGTAGGACAGAGAAAAGGATCTAAAACATGGGACAAAGCCGTTTCACACGGTTGGGTACCGGGCGAAACACTTTTTGAAATTGAAGAAGCAGTAAAACAAGGTACTGTCATCGAATACTTACTTTCGGATGCTGGTCAAATTGCCTTATGGCCAACAGTAAAACCTCACTTAACTGCTGGAAAGACTTTGTACTTTTCTCATGGGTTTGGAATTACATTCAAAGAAAAAACAGGAATCGTTCCCCCTGCTGACATCGATGTGGTACTGGCTGCACCGAAAGGTTCTGGTACTTCCGTGAGAAGATTATTTAAACAAGGAAAAGGAATCAACTCCAGTTATGCTGTTTTTCAAGATGCCACTGGCCGTGCTGAGGAGAGAGCCATTGCATTAGGAATAGGCGTAGGCTCTGGTTATCTGTTCAAAACAGATTTCAAAAAAGAAGTATATTCTGATTTGACTGGAGAGCGTGGCACGCTCATGGGTGCCATTGCAGGAATTTTCGAGGCGCAATATGAAGTACTTCGGTCCAAGGGACATTCTCCGTCAGAAGCATTCAACGAAACGGTAGAAGAACTTACGCAAAGCCTAATGCCCCTGGTAGCTGAAAATGGAATGGATTGGATGTATGCCAATTGTTCCACCACCGCACAGCGAGGTGCCCTGGACTGGAAGAAAAAATTCAAAGCAGTAACCCTCCCTGTGTTTAGAGAATTGTATGACAGTGTAGAGAGTGGCGCAGAAGCACAACGCACCATTGATAAATGTAGCCAACCTGACTACCGCGAAAAGCTTGCTGAGGAATTGAAAGAATTACGTGAAAGCGAGTTGTGGCAGGCAGGAGCTGCAGTGCGTCAGCTAAGACCTGAGAAAGCAACTGTAGAGGCAAGTATGATAGACTAAATCAAATAGGCAGTTGACAATAAACAATTGACATTATGTTATTTGTCAATTGACCTGTTGTCAACTGTCAATTCCTTGAATAATGATAAACATAACCCTAAATCAACTTGACATCAACACAGCTGCAGAGGTACTACAAAAAGTAGTCATCAAAACTCCCTTGCAGTACCATCGCAAGCTATCTGAAAAGTACGGATGTGACCTGTATTTGAAACGTGAGGATTTACAAAATGTACGATCCTATAAAATCCGGGGAGCGTATAATCTCATTCAGAGCCTTTCTCAGGAACAGCGAAAGAACGGTGTTGTCTGTGCAAGTGCCGGCAACCACGCACAGGGTGTTGCCTTTTCGTGTCGAGAGTTGGAGATTAAAGGGGTAATTTACATGCCTTCTATTACGCCCAAACAAAAAATCAATCAGGTGAGGATGTTTGGTGGAGAGAATGTTGAGATCTTTTTGATTGGAGATACTTTCGATGAATGCCAATACCACGCGCTGCTACACGCTAAGAACCATAAGATGGAGTTTATCCCCCCCTTCGATCATTTAAAAATAATTGAAGGGCAGGGAACGGTGGCCAAAGAAATTCTGGCCGACCAACCTGATATTGATTTGATTTTTGTTCCTGTTGGGGGTGGTGGTCTTTGTGCCGGAGTGTCCAGCTATTTAAAAACATTTTCTCCTCATACAAAAATCATTGGCGTAGAGCCACAAGGAGCACCTTCCATGACGGAAGCATTGAAAGCTGGTCATCCTGTAGTATTAGACAAAATTGAAAATTTTGTAGATGGCGCATCCGTTAAAAAAGTAGGTGATATCACTTTTGAATTTTGTAAAGATGCCATCAGCAAAATGCTTTTAGTACCAGAAGGAAAAGTAAGCACTACAATTCTTCAGCTTTATACCGAAGATGCCATTGTTGCCGAACCTGCAGGAGCACTCAGCATTGCAGCCCTGGAGCAGTATGCCGATCACCTAAAAGGTAAAACCGTAGTTTGTGTGATCAGCGGGGGCAACAACGACATCGATCGCATGCAGGAGATTAAAGAAAGATCGCTGCTACATGAAGGATTAAAACATTATTTCATTGTTCGTTTTGCACAACGGCCAGGAGCACTTAAGGAATTTGTCAATCACATCCTTGGCCCTGATGATGACATTGTCCGTTTTGAGTTTATTCAAAAACACAACAAAGAGACAGGGCCCGCTTTGATTGGCATTGAGGTGAAGGATGTGGATGATTTCCATTTGCTGGTAAGCCGTATGGATTCAGAAAAAATCAACTATACCCTCATCAACGAGAATGAAAATTTGTTTGAGTATTTGGTGTAGTAGGCATGTAGAGGTTTTAAACCATGATCAAAGTTCTGATTTCTTAATTTCGATGAAAGGGTGCAACAGTGGCATTGGGCCAAAATAAAATACCCATCAGGTTACGCTGATGGGCATTTCAATTATAGAGCCAACGCTATTTCACTTTCTCACCATTCAAGCCAACTTTTAGTTTGTCAATCGAAAAGTCTAAAAATTCAGTGACAGCTTTACCTACCTCTCTGGTATAAACTTCAGAGTCACACTTAATCACATCACTTAACTCCACAGCTGAGTTGGATACTGAAAAGTAGGAAGCATAAGATGGTACAGAGGTAACTTGTTTCTTTGCTTGAGATTTAAATTCCTGCGCTGCAAAAACGCCATTAATTTTTATTGGCTCTTTCAACATCACCTCAATATATTTATCAGGGGTTGCGGCACCCGGCTTGTTTAACTTCCCAGATGCGTAAGTGGCTCTTGCGTTTTCTACCCTTAAATAAGCACCTCCTTTAATCTTCACTGTACCCAATGCCGCCTTCTGATCCATATACATACTAGGAACATTCACAGCCACATCAACCACAATCATATCGTCCAACTCCTTTGAGAGTTTGGGAAGTCCCTTGTGATAGACCGATGTAGTAAATTCGGAGGTTTCACCTCCCAGGTTAGAAATAAAACCTCCTTTTTCCTTCCCCTTCTTAGTTACTTTTTTTACATAATAAGAAAATCCTTCCGGAACTACCATTAAACTCCCTTCTATCTGCTCTTCGTTAATTCTGGGTCCGCTCAACAATTCATCGTCAGCAAAAGACTCCAAATCCTTATAATCATTGGAAGTGTATACTTCCAATCCAAGATTTTTAAGTTTCGCAACGTAGTCATTGTACAGGCTATTCGTCAATTGCTGCAGTTGTTCTGGCTCAATGCCTTCTACTCCCACAGCTAATCGGGCGGTTGCATCGCCCGTATACGAACCACCACCAAACTGACGGCCTCCTTGAATGGTCTTCTCTGCTTCGGCAATCATTTGGTAATACACTTTGAAATTTTTAACAAACACCTTCTTCGGAGCCTCATTAAGGTCTTTAGACTGCATTTGGCCTATATCAACCATCTTATCAGTGATCATTTGAGCATTCATCTCCAATGAGAATATCAGTGCGATTAATACAGCTACTGTTTTTATTTTAATTCCATCAGGTTTCATAACAATTAGGTTTGATTTCATGATATAAAGATCAGCAATGATTGAAGGGGAGGTAATACCCTCATCAGTGCATTTCCATATACCGTAAACCCGCAAAAATTAAATGAGGTTGTTGGCGTAGGCAAACTTGATCAGACCGACCAATGAGTTCGTTCCTGTCTTTTTAAAAATATTCTTTCGGTGGGTTTCTACTGTTCTTTCGCTGATGAACAGTTCTTCTGCAATCTGTTTGTTAGTAAACTCCCTGGCAATTAGTTTTAAAATTTCCCGTTCGCGATCAGTCAATAATTTGCCTTCATCCGGGTTTTGAAGGTTAACGATTAACATTTTATTAATATCGTTACTGAGAAAAACTTTCCCAGCCTGAACTTCGCGAATGGCCTGCAACAATTCGTTCTGTGTATCCTTCTTAAGTACATAACCATTCACCCCCGCTTTAAGAATTTCTTTCACCAGGTGCACTTCATCATGCATACTTAATACTATAATTTTTATGTTTTGATTGACCCTTTTCACCAAATGGATCAGCGAAAGCCCATCCATGCCCGGCATATTAAAGTCCGTTATCAACAAGTCAGCGTCATTTCCTTTCAGAAATTCCAAAGCGCGTTCAGCGCTATCTGCCTGAAATACAACTTCATAATCCTCTTTTTCTAACAGACTTTTTACCCCGTCACTTAAAATTACATGATCATCGACCAGAAGTACCTTCATTCTTAACCCTCTATGTTTTCGCCAAAAATCAAAGATACCCGCCTTGTGCATAGGAGCAAGAATACATTCCTGCGAAAGGTAAAACCATCCGTGCTATAGGGTATTTTTCAGTTTTTCTGCCTCCTGCTCTTGCGGGACACCTTCTACTGGAACCCTAATGATAAGTGTGGTACCCGATCGTTTAGGATGAGAATCTATTTCCAGTTCGCCATGAACCAGCTTTATTCTTGACAAGATGTTCCGCCATCCATTTCCGCTGCCCAGTTCCAATACGCCAGTGTCGAACCCCTTGCCCGTATCCTCAATAGTAATACTCAACTCGTTTTCATGGCCTACCAATTGTATCTCTATTTTTGGTGCTTGCCCATATTTCAAAATATTATTCACCCACTCCTGTATGACGCGGTATAGAGAAATCTCGAGCAACTCCGATAACCGATCAGGCACATCAAACGAGGTGACCGAAACCATGACCTGACCTGAAGATGTGACTCGCAAAGCCATTTCTTTCAAGGCTGGTACCAACCCAAATTGAATCAGTGTTTGTGGCATCAGGTTGAAAGCAATTCCTCTAATTTCTTTTTGCATCTCATCAATCACCCTTTCTGATTTCGACACAACCTCTACTCTCGACTCCATGGGAGAATTGGAATTAATATTTCCCAACAATAACCTTAAAGAAGAAATCAGCTGCCCCATTCCATCATGCAAGTCTTGCGCAAATCGTTTACGTTCCAATTCCTGAGAGGACAGGGCCGCCTGAATGGAGGCTTCCTGTAATTGGATTTCCAATTCCTTCTCCAAAAGTTCCTGCTTTCGTTTAAAACGACTTTTGTTGAGCAAGAGGATGATCACAAGCATTCCAATAAGCACAATTAGAAATACAGCTACTATTATTGCCCTGTTAAACTGAGCCTCCCTTTCCACCAACTCTGCGTTCTGCTCCAGAATCTGGTTGTCCTTAATGGAGGTCTGGTATTTAGTTTCCAGTTCACTTACCGTTTTCAATCTCTCATTTTTGAAAATAGAATCCCTTAATACGTAAAATTTATCCTGATAGGCCAGTGCCTGCCGTAAATCACCCCGCTCTTTATTAAAAGTGTATAAATCAAAATAGGTGTCTCTTATTTTTTCAAGACTTTTCGATGCCAATGCATAGTGAAGCGCACTATCAAAATATATTCCAGCTTGACGAAAATTCTTTTGCTTTGTTTTTAATTGACCCAGATTAGTGAAGGAACCAGCGTACGTGTATGGGCTATTAATTCTTCTTGCCAATTCCAATGAAGTTAACAAATATTGTTCTGCCTGAACATACTGTTGCATCTTCATCAATGTGTTACCAATATTATTGAAGGTAAACTTTATATCGATGGAATCCGGAACAGGATCCAATTCAAAAATTTTGAAATGATAGAATAGTGCCGAATCAGGTTTATTCCAATCATCAAAATTTATTGCAATCGCATTAAGGCATATGGCTTTATGCATACTGTCTGCTCCACCTTCAACTGCGGTATTAAAACATATCTTTCCATACGCTACTCCTTTATCAAAATCCTTGAACTCGTGATAAATAATGGCAATGTCTGCCAGCTGGTAGGCAACACCATTGATATCATTCGCTTTTTTGGCCCATTCCAATCCTTGTTGAGAAAATGAAAGTGATTCCTCATAAACACCCAGATCAATATAAGTACGGCTTATCCATCGGCAAATCAAAAAACATTGTTCAGGCACCTGGTCAATACCAGCGTGTCTGAGAAAACGCTTGCCATAATATAGAGTAGAATCCTGTCTCTTATCTCTGTACGACCGATTGGTCTTTGCGAACAAGAAATTAAGTGAATCATCTGCAGTCTGAATTTTCTTTTGCGCTTCACCAAAATATAAAATACTCCTCTCCTTTGAGGTTACCGCACTATCCAGTAAGGATTGAAAACTTTGACCATAACCTTCAAATGATAAAACAGAAAGTATCAAGAAAATAATTTGCCATCTCATAGATCAACAAGAATCACTAATAAAGAAGGCAAAAAATATAAATCTACGGGCATTGAAAGTTTTGATTAAAAACACAAAATCAGAATATTAAAGTTAAGCATTGACTACCAAACACTCGTCAGCTTTTGAAAATCTTTTCATTGAATTCGTTGAACGGTTCAACAACTTTTCACACCTTGTCGTCACATTGATAATTAAGATGTAGATAAACTAAAAAATACAACCTATACCTAAACTGTTCCGCCCCGACCCCGATAATTATCGAGGTCGGGGCGGTTTTCGTTTTTTAAGGGTACTCCGAACTAACGATTGTTAAATCTTTTATGTCAAAAACACTTTTCGATAAAATCTGGGACAAGCACATTGTAAAACACAAGGAAGGCCACCCTGATCCGCTTTTTATAGATCGTCATTTTATTCATGAGGTCACGAGCCCACAAGCTTTTGACGGATTAAAGAAAAGGGGAATAGGCGTCTTTAACGCCCAACGCACTACCGCTACAGCAGACCATAACGTTCCTACCAAGGATCAACATCTTCCCATCAAAGAAGCATTGTCGCGGCATCAGGTAGAAACATTAAGAAAAAACTGCAAAGACTTTGGTGTGACGCTTTACGATCTCGGTCATCCGTTTCAGGGAATCGTTCACATTATTGGCCCGGAGTTAGGATTAACGCTGCCAGGCATGACCATTGTTTGTGGAGATAGCCACACCTCCACCCATGGAGCCTTTGGTACCATCGCTTTTGGTATTGGCACCAGTGAGGTAGAACAAGTATTGGCCACACAATGTATTCTCCAATACAAGCCGAAGCGGATGAAGATCGAAATCAATGGTCGGTTGAGCAAAGGAGTGTTAGCCAAAGACATCATTCTTTACATCATTTCAAAAATTTCCTCCAGTGGAGCCACCGGATATTTTGTAGAGTATGCTGGCGATACCATTGAAAATTTGTCCATGGAGGCGCGCATGACCATTTGCAACATGAGCATTGAAATGGGTGCACGGGGTGGACTCATTGCCCCTGATCAAATCACATTTGATTACATCAAAGGAAAAAAATTTGCCCCACAAGGTGCTGAACTGGATAAAAAAATAGAACAGTGGAAAACGTTGAAATCCGACAAGGATGCAATGTTTGATAAGGTATTGACCTTCGATGCCACTGACATCGGCCCCATGATTACGTATGGCACTAACCCCGGCATGGGAATTAAAATAACAGATCGCATTCCTACTCCAGAAGAACTAAAAGACATAAGCGAACAACCTTCCTTTATCAAGTCGCTGAATTATATGGGGCTTGAACCCGGCTCACAACTTCTAGGCAAACACATCGACTATGTTTTTATAGGAAGCTGCACCAACGCACGCATTGAAGACTTGCGGTTAGTGGCTTCCATTGTTGACGGAAAGAAAAAAGCCGAAGGTGTAGAGGTATGGATCGTACCGGGGTCAAAGCAAGTGGAAGATCAAGCCCGCAAGGAAGGACTGGATAAAATTTTTGAAGCTGCTGGATTTGAATTGAGAAGCCCGGGATGTTCGGCATGCCTTGGTATGAATGAAGACAAAATTCCGGCAGGGAAGTATTGTATTTCTACTTCCAACAGAAACTTTGAAGGAAGACAAGGACCCAAGTCAAGAACATTTTTAGCCAGCCCACTGAGCGCAGCGGCTGCTGCTATTACGGGAAGAGTAACTGATGTACGCGAACTGCTAACCAATGAACAGTTGACAATAAGGAATTGACAAAGTACTCTCCTTGTCAATTGAATTTTGTCAACTGTCAACTACTTAAATAAAATGAAAGAAAAATTTAGCACAATAAAAAGCACAGCAGTCCCCCTCCCCAACGAGAACGTGGATACGGATCAGATTATTCCTGCTCGGTTTCTTAAAGCAACTACACGTGAAGGCTTTGGTGAAAATTTATTCAGAGACTGGCGGTATGATAGTAATAATCAACCGATTGGTGACTTTGTACTAAACAATACAACGTATACTGGAAAAGTTTTAGTAGCGGGTAAAAATTTCGGTTGTGGTAGTAGTCGTGAGCATGCTGCCTGGGCTCTTTATGATTACGGTTTTCGCGTTGTGGTCTCCAGTTTTTTCGCAGACATTTTTAAAAACAACGCACTCAACAACGGATTACTCCCAGTAGTCGTATCTGACGAGTTTCTACAAACTATACTTAAAAGGATTAGCACTAATCCCAGTACTCCAATTATAGTGGATCTAGAAAATCAAACCATCTCTTTCGAGGAAATGGAAGAAACGTTTGAAATCAATCCCTATAAGAAATCCTGCATGATCAATGGCTATGATGACATCGACTATCTGTTGAGCCTGAAAGAAGACATTCAACAATTTGACTTACAACAATCGTGAAAAAATTAATAACCCTACTCCCCGGTGACGGTATCGGCAAAGAAGTAACTGCAGAGGGGAAAAGAGTATTAGAAAAAATTGCCCAGGAGTTTGATCATCAATTCGAATTCAATGAGGCCATCATCGGTCATGACGCTATTGAAGCTACAGGCAATGCATTACCTGATGAAACACTTGCGATCCTTAGAAAAGCCGATGCAATACTATTTGGTGCTGTGGGTCACCCCCATTACGACAACAATCCTTCTCTGAAAGTAAGACCGGAACAAGGATTACTAAAAATGAGAAAAGAGCTCGGGCTGTATGCCAACCTGCGGCCAATCAAATTATTTGATGAACTGCTCGATGCATCCAGTATCAAACCAGAAATCTTAAGAGGTTCCGACATCTTATTCTTTAGAGAGCTTACGGGTGATGTGTACTTCGGAGAAAAGGGAAGGAAAGACAACGACACTACCGCCTACGATGTGATGATCTATTCTAAATATGAGATTGAAAGAATAGCACACAAGGCATTCGCAGCAGCCCAAACCAGAAAGAAAAAATTAGTGTCTGTAGACAAAGCCAACGTACTCGAAAGTTCACGATTGTGGCGATCCGTAGTTCAGGAAGTTGGTGCCGCATATCCTGACGTTGAACTCTCCCACATGTTTGTAGATGCTGCGGCTATGAAATTGATTCAGGCTCCCACTAGTTTTGATGTGGTTCTCACAGGAAATCTTTTCGGGGATATTCTTACGGATGAAGCATCACAAATTGCTGGCTCGATGGGTATGCTGGCTTCCGCTTCCATTGGCGATAGTGTTGGGTTGTATGAACCGATCCATGGCAGCGCACATGATATTACGGGCAAAGGCATTGCCAATCCATTGGCTTCCATTCTTTCCACCGCTTTGATGCTCGATATTTCATTCGGGCTAAAAGAGGAATCACAACACATCATTAACGCTGTATCTCAAACATTAAAAGCCGGGTTCCGAACGATCGATATCGCTGATTCGCAAACCGACAAAGATAAAATATTAAGTACGGAGCAAATGGGAACACAAGTGACCCAACGTATCCGCGCAAACGAAACTGTACCTGTTAACTAATTAAAGTTATGAGCAAAAAAATTCAAATATTTGACACTACCCTTCGCGATGGCGAACAAGTACCCGGTTGTCAATTAAAGACAGAGGAAAAAGTAATTATCGCCCGCGAACTGGAAGCATTGGGTGTAGACGTCATAGAAGCAGGCTTTCCTATTTCTAGCCCGGGTGATTTTAAATCTGTAGTAGCATTAACGAAATCGGTAAAAGAACCAGTCGTGTGTGCGCTCACCCGTGCCAAAAAAGAAGACATCGATGTGGCCGCTGATGCTTTGCGTTACGCCAAACGTGGTAGAATACATACCGGTATAGGATCCTCTGATGTGCATATCAAAAACAAATTTTATAGCACCAGAGAGCAAGTGTTGGAGCAAGGGGTGTGGGCTGTGGCTTACGCCAAAGAAAAAGGGCACGAGGTAGAGTTCTATGCAGAAGATGCCGGAAGAGCTGATCTGAAATTCCTTGCGCAATTGATTGAAGGGGTGATTGCTGCAGGTGCCGATGTGGTCAATATTCCAGATACCACAGGTTATTGTTTGCCTGATCTGTTTGGCAAACGAATAAAGTACCTGACTGAAAATGTGCGCAATATTGACAAGGCGATCATTTCGGTTCATTGTCATAATGATTTGGGAATGGCCACAGCCAACACCATAGCAGGCCTTTGCAACGGTGCACAGCAAGCAGAGGTAACGATCAACGGAATTGGAGAGCGGGCAGGAAACACTTCTTTGGAAGAGGTTGCCATGATCATCAACACCCACCAGGATTTAAATTTTCATACCAATATTAAAGCTGAAAAAATCTATGCGTTAAGCAAATTAGTGTCTGGTATGATGCGCATGCCTGTACAGCCCAACAAAGCAATAGTAGGAAGCAATGCTTTTGCACACAGCTCTGGCATCCATCAGGACGGATTTCTAAAACACTCAGAAAATTACGAAATCATCAGTCCGGATAAAGTAGGAGTACCCTCCTCTTCTATTGTATTAACCGCACGCAGTGGAAGAGCAGCACTCAAGCACAGAATTGAATTGTTGGGGTACCACTTTGAAGGAGAAGACTTAAATCACTTGTATGAGAATTTTCTTTCCATGGCAGATGAAAAGAAAATGATTGGGGATGAAGACCTGATGATGCTGGTGGGTCTGATGCCTGTCTTTGTTAAAGGATAAGAAAACCGTCATTGCGAAGTGAAGCAGAGAAGCATGAAAGCTTCGGTTGTTCCTACCTCGCAATGACGATTATTCAATGACAACAATTCCTATTTTTTCAGAGTTGGGTAAGTAATCCCCAACTGTTCCAAATAACTATCATACTTGGTTTCGTCATAGTAGTATTTCTCCAACTGAGGACGAAACTCCTTCATAATGTCTGAATTCAGATAAATGGCCGGTTTATCATCCTTTGTAAGCATTGGCTTGTACTGTTTCTTTGCCTGTTGAACATTGTCAAAATAATCTTTTGCACTGGCAACAATTTCTGGCTTAGTCAATAAATCGATGATGGTCATTGCCTGTACCATGGCGCCATTGGTCACTCCTTTGTGTGCAATGGGTGTGGCCATCGCAATAGCATTGGCCCAATTATGACCTGGCAGGCCTGGAATATTAGAAGGAAATCTCATGGTCACCGTGGGCACCTTCCAGGAGATGTCACCAATATCATCGGAACCTCCACTTCTTGGCTCTTTGTCTGGCTCTTTAAATTCATCCAACTTGGTAGGCATTCCATCATACTCCTCTTTGGCACTTACTTCCTTCTGCACTGCTTTGGCAAATAGTTGGTCTTTTTCTGACCATTGAGGCAATCCCACCACTTTAATGTTTTCATTCATGGCTTCCGCCACGGGTTTATTGAAATGGCGTGGCCATGCAGTACCTAATGTTCTGTGTGTTACAGTGGTGTTTGTCATTTTTGCAGCACCTTCGGCAATGCGATTGCCATTTTCGAAAAGGTTCATAATATTAGGGTAGGTAATTTCCCTGAAATAATACCAGATAGAAGCTTTTTGCGGCACCACATTGGGCTGGTCACCTCCGTTGGTAATGATGGAATGCGAACGCTGCAAAGGCTCCAAGTGTTCACGCTGATATTGCCATCCAATGCTCATTAATTCAACTGCATCCGCAGCACTGCGTCCTCTCCAAGGTGTACCTGCAGAGTGAGCAGACTCTCCTTCAAAAGTATATTCTACCGAAATAAGACCTGTGCCAGATGCAGCACCATACGATACACCCAGGTTAGAACCTACGTGAGTAAACAAACAAATATCTACGTTGTCGAAATAACCATCGCGGGTGTAGTAAGCTTTTGCGCCTACCAATTCTTCAGCAATACCAGGCCATACCATGAGCGTACCCGGTATTTTTTCGCGCTCCATGATTTCTTTCACTGCCAGGGCTGCTGCAATGTTCAAGGGAGTGCCTGCATTGTGTCCTTCACCATGGCCCGGTGCTCCTTCTACGATAGGGTCATGATAAGCTACACCCGGTTTTTGTGAAGCCTTCGGAATACAATCCACATCGCTCCCCAATGCAATCAACGGCTTTCCACTTCCCCAGGTGGCCGTCCATGCGGTGGGCATGCCAGCTATACCCATTTCAATTTTAAATCCATTTTCTTTCAGAATTCCTGTAAGGTATTTGCTCGTTTCATATTCCTGAAATCCAAGCTCAGCAAAACTGAACACCTTATCTACCATCACCTGAATGCGCTTAGCATCAGCCTGCACCTTCTCAGAAGCTTCGTTTTTTAAAGCATTAATTTTCTTTGCTGACAATTTGGGACCTTGCGCATAGGCAAACCCCGAAACCATCATGCAAACCAATAGTAATCTTACTTTCATCTTTATAGGTTTAGTTTTTGGTTGATTTATCAACTAACAATTTAATGATTGCACGGTGCCCTTCCGATAGTAATTGCAGTCAAATGCTCAACTCTGAAATGGTCGGTTGTATTTGGCTTCAAAAGGTATGTATGCCAAGAAATTGAGTGCTTTTTTTAATCCCCCTTGAGTTTTTCCAATAAAATTGTTGGAATGGGTGCCACTTTCCGTTTCTCATAATCAAAGCACACAATCCCCGTTTTGCCCCTTGCTGTTTCCTTGCCTGTAGTGAGGTTGGTAATCAGGTAAAACATATCGAATCCGTACTTATTGAAATCCGTGACAGCAATCTCTACACTTAACTGATCTCCCAAAAAAGATTCGGACTTATAGACAACTACAGCATCGGCAATAATCTGGCCCACAGTTCCATCAAAGCTGATCTCTCCGGCAAACCCAAGATGCCGGTAGAAAATCACCCGAGCGTCTTGCATCAAGGCCAATATGGTGTCATTACCTACATGACCTCCGTAATTGATGTCACTCACACGAACAGTAAGCTTAGTATTAAAAATAAAATTTGAAGGTAACGCTAAGGTGATGCGGGCCATATTCTGTTATTATAAGACAGCAATTTAATCCGCTTTAAAATAATAACTATATTAATACGTCCTAAAGGTTAAAAATCATCCTATGCAAACTATCCTTGGCGCCAATGGTGTGATTGCCAACAATGTTTCCAAACATTTGACTCAATACACCAACGAAATCCGTTTGGTAAGCAGAAATCCAAAAAAAGTGAACGAAACAGATCAGCTCATGAAGGCTGACCTGTTGAACGCCCAACAAACGGCTGATGCCATTCAGGGATCCAAAGTAGTTTATCTCACTGCTGGTATCCCTTATCGCACAGCAACCTGGAAAACGCAATGGCCCATTGTTATGCAAAATGTGATCGATGGGTGCAAACAGCACAATGCTAAACTGGTATTTTTTAGTAATGTGTATCCATACGGTCTGGTGGAAGGTAAAATGACGGAGGAAACGCCATTCAATCCCTGTAGCAAGAAAGGAGAGGTAAGAGCAAAAATTGAAACATCCCTGTTGAACGAAGTAAAAAAAGGAAACCTTCAGGCTCAAATTGTAAGGGCGGCAGATTTTTATGGACCGCACACGCCATTTGAGTTATTTGAAAGTAATGGTGTTCGATAATTTTGCCAAAGGAAAAAAGGCACAGTGGTTCATTTCCGATAAGCTAAAGCATTCTTTCTCCTACACACCCGATGCGGGTAAGGCCACAGCCTTGTTGGGAAATACTGATCACGCTTACAATCAGGTTTGGCATCTGCCAGTCGATCCAAAAACTCTCACTGGAAAGGAGTTTATTGACATGGCGGCCAAAGCCTTCGGTGTGGCTCCCGATTATATGATACTCAAAAGATGGATGGTGCAAATGGCGGGGCTTTTTATTGGCGACATCAAAGAGTCGGTGGAAATGTTATATCAAAGCGAAAATGATTATTTGTTTGACTCCTCCAAATTTAATAAGACGTTCGATTTCAAAACCACTTCTTACCAGGACGGGTTGGCTGAAGTGGCAAAGTCCTACTTATAGTTATTGAGACTTTTGTTCCTTGTCGTAGTTGACAACCAATGTAAGCATATTGGCAATCATTCCGTCTGATCGCTCATAGTGAGTGAATCTCAAATCCAATGCCTTAAGTGTGTTCCTTCCTTTATGGGAATAAGGCGCATACCTGAACCCCAATCCGGTGGCGGTGCTTCTGAATTTAGAAAGGTCATAATCAGAAGTGAAAAACTCCTGCGATATAACATGCTCTGCATAGGGTTTAAAAAAATCAGAACCTTGCTGGTTGTATAACCTCACAAATGGAGTAAGCGTAATCACTCTCGAAATCTTCACAGGGGTTTCCACATTCAGCGTATGTCCCGAAATTCCAAAGTCATCCCAATAATACCTGTAATGCGTGCGCAACACCCAACAGGTTCCTATAAATGTATTGAGTTGTATTCCTATTGGTATTTTTAATCTGCTGTCAGGTAATCGTTCTACCTGCTTGGAATTGTCTGCAAAATAAACCCGATGAAAAGGGGTAGATAATAAACCGGATTGATAAGTAAGTCCAGGGTAAATACCCAAAGCCATTCTGCGATTAATAGTTTGATACAATCCCAACGCCAGGTTGTAGGAGTTTCTTCGGTAGTTATCGAACCACTTTGTAGTCCTCAGTTCAACGGGGTAAACCAATTCTCTGATTCCATCAAACTGATACCTTCCCCACCGCAAATCATCAAAGTACATTTGAAGTGCAGCCGATACTTCTCGCGTCTGATCTTCACTGAGGTGGCTGATAGAAAATGATTGTCCCCAGGACAAATAATCAGACTCAATGGAAAAGGAAGAATTAATTCCCCAGGTGGTCTGCTTGTCCTGCATCAGTCTGTTGTAACCTAAACTCGTATATATTCTTGCATCCACTTTGGAAGCGGAAGAAAGCACAAAGTCAATATTATCGGTAGAGGCTGAACTGATCACATCAAAGCCAAGATCAAAATGAACGGTACGCACAGAGTCTTTGATATTGTCCAGCGAAAGATGTGTGACGTATACCTGCAAATCTTCCGTACCGATACCACCCGTTACTGCGGAGTGATCATTGTTTTGATTATAATAAGAGAAAACCACCTCCACATCAGTGTGGTAAAGATCTTTCTTGGTGTAATTTTTCTTATTAATCTGGCCAAAGGAAGTGAAGGCCGTTGTAATTAATCCCAGTACGAGGTATCGCCTTTTCACTTATTTATTATCAATTGCAACCGCAGCCTCCACTGGTTTTCGCTCCTCCTCCTCCAGAGCTACCCTCCCTGATGGTGAATACGTATTGTTCAAATCCGCGCGCACCAGAATAACCGGGGCGCATTTCATAATCATTTAGATACACCCTTTGGTAAGGCTTCACCATTTGGCAGGACGCCAATGCAGTGGCAAAAAAGAGCAGCAACAAATATTTTAAAAGGCTGGGTTTCATGAATCCCTAAAGTTAACCTTTATATTTTTTGATGTAAACACCTTATTGTTTTCATCTACGATCAAAGCGTGGGTTTGGGGCAATTGTTTTACAAAATGCAACCCCACTTCCACGCCCATAGTAAAAACCGCTGTGGCCAATGCATCCGAAAGCTCAGCACTGGGACTTACGATGGTCACGCTTTTAATGCCGCTTACTGGCAAACCTGTCTTAGGATCAATCGTGTGTGAATACCTCTTGCCTTGGTACTCAAAATATTGTTCATAGTCGCCCGATGTAGCCACGGAAGCATCCTTGATCGGTATCCATGCCATCACTTTTTCTTTGCCATTGGGATCGGCAATGGCCACTTTCCAAAGCGTTCCATCCAAACGTGTGCCCCAGGCTGTGAGGTCTCCGCTTGCGTTGATCACTCCGGATTCAATTCTTTTTTCCAAAAGTAGGGCCTTCACCTTATCTGCAGCATAGCCTTTACCAATGGCACCAAACCCAATGTGCATTCCTGCTGTCATCAACTTCACTTTATTATCGCCCGACAATTCAATTTTTTGATAACCCACTTTTTGTAAAGTCTGTTGACTTAACTTTTTATCAGGTAATGAAAATGAATCTCCTTTAAAATTGTAAAGTTTTTTTAAAACCCCGGCAGTAATATCAAATGCGCCTTGTGTTAGTTTTGAAATACCCAGGCTACGTTGAATAATTTGAAATGTTTCTGCATCGACTTCAACAAAACGCTTTCCGGCAGCTTGATTGATTTGAGCCGTTTGTGAGGTCTCAGAAAATTCGGTAAGCAAAACTTCAATTCTTTTGACTTCTGCAATACATTCATCCAATAAATTTTCTCCCTCCTCCTCTCGTGCGATCAGTACAAACTCAAAAGCAGATCCCATGAGCTTCGCACTCCTTCGGAACTCCTTTTTCATCATTCCGCAAAGTAGGTACTCAACATTGAGATGAATTGCGCTGTGTCTTGATTTTTGTAGGAAAGTGTAGACAAAACGGATTGATCTGAATTCAATAAAACAATGTGAGGGAACTGTCCTTTTGGATTGTACTTTTCCGCCAACACTTCGTTTTGTTTTTCTAAAGCTTTGCTGAGTTTTTTCCTTTGTGGGAAATCGGCTTTCAACAAAATCAAATGATCGCTGGCATAAAGTTGAAATTGCTCATCTGACAATACTGTTTTTTGAAACCGAATACAGGGTGCACACCAATCTGATCCGGAAAAAATAAGCAGCACAGGTTTATGTGTAGCTTTTGAAGAGGCAAATGCCTCCTCCGCATTGTCATGAATCTGCGCCTCCACAAAAGAAGCAATCAATAGTAATACAGATACGACCCACACTTTTTTCACAGGTACAATTTAACCCAAATTATGCATTACAAGAATACAAAATAATCAAAGACTCCGCCATAAATAGAGTGTCGCATACGCCTCCCAACCTTTATACTTCACAAACACCTCCCGTATTTCATCCAGGGTGGGTTTTCGATCCAATTTCAAAAATGTACGCAGCGCGTTGCTGATACCAGCGTCTTCCAATGGAAAAGCATCCGGATAACGGAACGTTTTCATCAATGCATAGTTGGCTGTCCAGTTGCCAATACCTTTGATCTTCATCAGCTTTTCTTTGGCGTCCACCAATGACAAACCTTTCAACTTTTCTTTTGAAATAGTTCCATCCAAAAATGCTTCTGAAATACCAATCGTGTAGCGTGCCTTTTGTCTGCTGAATTTAATCTTTAACAAATCCTCCATCGTGAGGTGCGTTACAATACCCGGTTCAGGAAATAAAAAATATTCTTTGTCGGCATACACCAGCTTCTTACCATACTCCCGCACAAACTGCTGCTTCAGTGTATACGCAAAACTCAGGTTGATTTGTTGCCCCAGCACGGCCCATACCAACGATTCGTACAAATCGGGCTGTCCCACGATGCGATAACCATAATACTGTTTGGTCAATTGAGATAAGAAAGGATCATTGGCCGCCATGGCATAAAAGGGCTTCAAATCCTTATCCAAATCAAACCACTCTATTATATAGTGTTCAATCTTCCTTTTGATCTCATCGCTGGGTTCCGCAATAGGAAAATCAACGATCAGCTTTGAATCCAATGAAGAGACTTTAAATAAGATCTTTTCACCTTCATAGTTCACGAGTTTGTACACCGCCTCGCCCTCAACTTTATGGAGCAGTTCTCTAGGCGAACGCTCCAAAAAGTGAAGGCACTCTTTATAACGAAATTCTGGTGGTAAGGAAATTTCCATATCGATGATCGTTCATAACAAAAAAAGTCCTTAGAGTGAAAATCCTGCCGTAAGTGTGGCAAAGTCAGCCACTTCAAGATGTGTCTTCAGGGATACTCCAATGAACCATAGGTTCGAGATTCTATATCCAACAAAATACCGCTGATACCAGTTGGTGTCAATGTCGGGATTATGCGCTGTAACATAGCGAGCAATTTGCTGGCCAAAAAAAGCTTTACCAAAAAACAAATAGTGATGAATTCCAAGAGAAGCAATTTTTGTTTGATAAACATCTCCACTGCGCTCTTCATACACCTTGCTTATAGGATCATAGTAAAATTCACCACCTAAACCCAGTGCATTTATTTTACTAAGCCTTTTTACTAAACTGATATTGATTCCAGTTACCAATCTCCTTTCTTCAGGTATTGGATCATAAGCTTTCGCAATTCTCGGTCCTGAAAATAAATGCACAAGTAATTCCAAGTCTTTCCTTTGCAGGGGAGCACGTTTTCGAGGGACTAATCGTTGAGGGGAAAATTTATATTGAAAGCCCACTCCTGCAGTTGGATAATTAATTCCATAGTTTGGAATCCTAGTACCCCCATTTGAAATATGATTAAACTGAAAGGCCAAATTGACATGAGTGTGTGTAGAAATTGAATAAGATAAATTAGTTCCTATCGTAAGTAAGTAGCTAAGCGGCATGCTGTAAAAAAAATTATTCGGATTGGTCTGATCATCGTGTACCTTGTTCATATAAGACGGGCCAGCACCAGCCCGAAAAGATAAGGCCGTTCGATTCTTTTTTATTAGATGCGGTTCTACATAAAAAACAAGGCTGATCGCTTTCCCCAATTCATTGGGATTTCCGAAATTCGAATACATGAGTGAAATCCCATTTTTAGTATAGCAATTACAGTTATCCCATGCAGCTTTGGTGTTCTTAGTCCATCCTAAATCTAATTCAAAAAGCACTGGCGAAGATTTAGCTACCCCTCCCAATTCGAATTTGTGAAACAGAATGGTTCCCATTTGCACCTTGGCACCAACTGAAAATGAAGTTGAATCTCTATTGAATTCTGCATTTGCCCAGCCGTTGAAATGCACCAGTAGCACGAATACAAAAAGGCCGATTAGCCTTGGGGTTTTCATAACTTTGAAATAACAGAAGGCAAACGACAATTAAAAACGAAATCCTGATTTCCGACTCGATTAGCAAGAATCGGTTCCTCATTGATATATAAATCAGTCATGTTTACTGGATGAAGCAACAATTCTCAATAAACTGGAACCGGGCAGAGGAACATTTGAATGCCAAAGGCTATGCCGTTATCCCTTCTGTTCTTGATAGGAACGCATGTCAATCGTTAATTAGCAAGTATGACGAAGTGGCTCTTTACCGCAGCGTCATCAATATGCAGCGCTACCGATTTGGAAAAGGCGAATACAAATATTTTAATTATCCGTTACCTGCTGTTGTAAAAACATTGAGAACCAATTTATACACACCTTTATCGCACATTGCCAATCAGTGGATGAAGTTGCTCAAAATAGACACTTCCTTCCCTCCTGAACACAACACCTTTATTGAAAATTGTCATGCCGCGCAGCAAGTGCGTCCCACTCCTCTTATATTAAAGTACGAGACAAGTGGATTCAATACGTTGCATCAGGATTTATATGGAGATATTTTCTTTCCTTTTCAAGTCATCTTTATGCTCACACAAAAAGGAAGCGATTACGAAGGGGGCGAACTGGTACTCACGGAACAAACCCCAAGAGCGCAATCCAAAGCAGAAGTAATTCATGCCGACAAAGGTGACGCTGTGATTATCACCACCAATTTCAGACCCATTCATGGATCGAAAGGATATTATCGCGCCAAAGTAAAACACGGAGTGAGCGAAGTAAAATCAGGAACACGTTATACCTTGGGTATTGTATTCCATGATGCGACATAGCGACATTACTAAAAGTGAATTAGCACTTCAGATCAAGTCGGGTGAAATTACCCTTGCAGGAAATGCTCGTTTAAAAATTTATGGTTTACTGAGTTGTAAATCGGGCAAGCGCATGCAGCTGCACATCCGGGTTTTCTTTGCCAATGAAAAAGAAGCCATTCAATCAGGATATCGCCCTTGCGGGAATTGTATGTCTTCCTCCTACATTAAATGGAAGTCACTAGTCAATAAGGCACCAAGACACAAATAAATTTAGTGCCTTTGTGTCTTCGTGGCACATCAGGTAGAGTACACATTGCTGGCGGCCGGTGTTGTCACCGATCCTTCACAATCATTTGCTCCTGACATCCATTTGAGTAAATTAAGCTTTCTTAAAACCTATATCTGTATGAAGTCCATCCAATCCATGCTCATTGTAATGTTCCTGAGCAGTAGTCTATTGACGTACGCCCAAAATGATCAGGCGCTTACGCGGGAAATTTTCAAAGAACTTATTGAAATCAACACCACCCATTCCACCGGCAACACCACGGAGGCTGCCGAAGCCATGGCCGCACGACTCAAAGCAGCAGGCTTCGAAGACAAAGACCTCTTTATTGGCGGCCCAACTCCCGACAGAGGGAACCTGGTAGCCACAATGCGCGGCACCGGAAAAAAGAAACCCGTTATATTGATGGCACACATCGATGTGGTGGAAGCCAATCCTACCGACTGGTCTTTCGACCCGTTTAAGTTTCAGGAAATTGATGGCTACTACTACGCCCGCGGCAGCAGCGATGACAAAGCCATGGCCTCCATTTTTATTGCCAATCTCATCCGCTTGAAAAAAGAAAACTACCAACCCGAACGCGACATCATGGTGGCATTGACAGCCGATGAAGAAGGAGGCGATCACAACGGTATCGCCTGGCTGCTTGAAAATTATCCTCCATTTAAAACAGCTGAGTTTGCCATCAACGAAGGCGGTGGCGGGCAGGCCAAGGACGGAAAGAAGGTATTGAATGGCGTACAATTGAGCGAAAAGGTATTTCAAAGTTTTACGCTGGAGGTCAAAGATCCGGGTGGGCACAGTTCACTCCCTCGCAAGGACAACCCAATTTATCATTTGGCCAAAGCGTTGACCAACCTCTCCGCTTACGATTTTCCTATCAACCTCAATGATGGCACGCGCGCTTTCTTTGAGCGTTCCGCTAAAATAGAAACAGGACAACTGGCTGCAGATATGAAAGGAATTATTCAAAACCCTCCCGATGCCGGAGCAGTAGAAAGATTCTCGGCTACACCTTATTATAATGCACTGTTGCGCACCACCTGTGTAGCTACCATGCTGGAGGCAGGACATGCAGAAAACGCATTGCCACAAACGGCTACTGCTATAGTGAATTGCAGAATATTACCGGGAGAAGACCCGGCAAAAATTAAGCAACAACTGATCAGCGTATTTGACGACAACAGAATCACCGTTACGCCCATAGCCCCGGCCAAAGCCAGTCCACCCTCCCCTCTCGACCCGCAGGTAGTAGGGCCTATTGAAAAAGTGACGGCTAAAATGTGGCCTGGTGTTCCCGTGATCCCGGTAATGTCTACCGGAGCTACCGATGGCGCATACACCCGCAATGCAGGCATCCCTACCTACGGTGTTTCAGGCCTGTTCAGCGACATTGACGACAAGCGCGCCCACGGTAAGGACGAGCGCATCAATGTAAAAGCCTACTACGAGGGGCAAGAGTTTTTGTACCAACTGACCAAAGAGCTGACCCAACCGATAAAGGTGGGGTCGAAGAGGTAGGATAGCACCACACTCCCAGTTAAGAAAACCTGCTTTTTAAGCAGGTTTTCTTGTTTCTGATTTTTTAACAAAGATTTATGTAAACCCTATTAGCGAAAACACTATATTAGAAGTATAAGTAATTCACACAATTAAACAATATTGCTTATTACCAATTAATACAGAATTGATAACCAAAACAATAGCCATGAAAAAAACACTCCTTATTCTAATTCTAGTCGGATTAATACAATCAATTTATGCACAAGAGTTAAGCTTAGAATTAAATCAATATTCTGATCCAATTGAACTAGGAAAGAATGCTAGGTATAATTTAGTGTTAACAAATAACACAAATGAAGATATAATTTTATTCTATTCTCCAATGTCGGACTATGGCGTGGGGGGTTTTGAATATACAATAAGCTGCAATGGCAATCAGATTTTACACAGAAGTACGGATGGATCTGATACAAATGAAGGTTTTGGCGAGAACCGTATTGGCAAATTACCTCCTGGTGAAAGTAAGACAATATTAGGGTTAAGAAGTTTTCCTCTTAATGAGGCAGGGAAATATGATATTCAAATTACATACTACCAAGACCCATCTGGTCTAGTTGACCGTTGGGCAGAAAATAAAAAAGCAAAAAAATCAGCACAGGGGATAACTAAATTCAATGTAAAATTGAATGAGACAATAGAAGTAGAATAATGTTTTCAAATAGACAGAAAATGACAAACTATAATTATTGTATATCTCTGTTTTTTGATCGCCTTTACTAAAAAAATGACTGCTTCTTTGAGCTTAAATCACAGCTTAAAGAGAGAGTAGGCTCCATCAATTTAAAAGCCTACTACGAAGTATCGGAATTCCTTTATCAATTAACCAAGAAGGTGACCCTACTGGCTTAAGTCTATGGCAAGTGGCATGGCATGCGGGTGACTTAAGCCTTCCAAATAAATTGTAAGCTTCCACCAAAGGGCAGGCACATATAGCTTGTAAAGGCAAGATCATTTCAAGTTACCAAAATCAATAATTTAAACTTTGCCTCTCCGCGCCTTTGCAGTTAACCATTGTACAGTAAAAAATACCAACCCATTAAAAATTCTTTTTCATTTCTTGTATAGTTAGGATTCCTTACTATATTTGTAATTTACTTTTAAACAAAACACAATTACTCATGAAAAAATCAATCTTTTATCACGCAGGATGCCCTGTATGCCTCAGTGCCGAGCACGACATCATTGAGCTGGTAGGTACCCAAAACGTAGAAATCGTCCACTTTGGTGAAGACAAATCACGCATCGCAGAAGCAGAAAAAGCAGGCGTACAATCTGTGCCCGCCATGGTAACCCCCAACGGTAACGTGTTGCACATCAACTTTGGTGCTTCCATGGCAGATGTAAAAGCGTAAAATTTTTTCTCACTAATAATTAGGATTCCTAATTTTAAATACAAAATATGAAATCAACCATAACCCTAAGTACACTTTTGTTATTCCTGAGCGTCACCTTCCTGTCGTGTGCACAAAAAAATCCGTACGACAACGATGACTTTCAAATCAAACAAGTGAACGTAACACACAACACTGACCTGGACCTGACCGTTTGGGAAATCAACGTAAAAGGTTTGGCAGGCAACACCACACCTACACCAGCCGGGCAAATGGATGGCGCACCTGTGTTGGGCTACGTCTTTCCTACCAGTTTAAAACCTACTGATGTAGGCTTCAGCGCAACAGAAGGCATCGTGGCGCTGGCCCTCACCTCTCACCCCGACTTTGATGACACTCCATTGTGGGATGAAAACAATGACAACACCTTTGACAACGATGGCATCATCTGGCATCCGCACTGGGTGGTGTTGACGGAAGACAAAAGAGTAGCCGGTGGTCTGGCTGTGAAACAATTCAAAAAAGATGACAAAACAGTAGTACTGCCTCCCACCAATCCGGGCATGCCCATGTACATGGATTCACCAGGTTATCACGTAAAAACCAAAAACAACATCATCAAAGTAATGGTGCCTGATTACAGAATTAACAATCAGACTAACTTCAGTTACGATGGCGTAGCGGCTTTGATGAAAGTAAACACCAGCAACATGGAATTGCCGATGCTGGGCGTATATCATGTATACAGCGTAGCCAGTGGCGATTTATCTTTACCTTACAAAGTAAAATAAAAATAATAATGAAAGTAGCAGTTTGGGATACGTACGTAACGAGGGACAATGGAGAGCAGATGCATTTTGACATTCTCGTCCCCAGTGAATTAAAAGACGAAAATGTCATTTACAATTATGGAAAAGCATTTCTTAAAATCAAACCTTTCAAAGTAGGTGAACTCACTTCGAAGGAGTGCCGGTTTTGTCACATCGAGCAAGCCACACCCGATGTAGTGGCACAGATTGAAAAGGTAGGCTACGCCATTGTGGAGATGGAAAACTGTGACTGATATGCAAAAACTAGAGTTACACTACGACACAGTACTCAACGGGAAGTTCAGCTTAACAAAGCTGAACTTCCTTTTCTTGTTTCAGGTCAACTGCCCGGGATGTTTCCTTTATGGCTTCCCTATGGTAAACCAATTGTACGAGGAGTTCCACTCAACCATTTCCTTTCTGGGTATTTCCACGGCCTTTGAGGATTTTGAATGGAACAATGACGAAAATACACGTTTGTTATTGGAGCGTCAGGAGGTGGTAGGAGAAACCAAAAAGGCACTACGACAGCAGGGGTTAACTTCTTTTCCGTTGCCTATCCCTTTCCCAATAGCAATGGACAAAATAGCAGATGCTACGTTCGACTATCAGCTGGCAGCAGCCAGACTTTGCAGCACTTTTCCTAATTTCTCCAGCCGCACCCAACCCGAGCAGGATGCCATTACCAAAAATGCATTGAACTACTTAAAAGGACAGGAATCCATATCCCTCACTTTTACTTTAAATCAATTGCGGGGCACGCCTACTTTTCTGGTGGTCAACGACAAGCTGGAAATTTTACATCATTCTTTTGGCCACACCACCCCGTTGGAGATGAAAAAGATGCTTAACGACTTCGTTCATCAATTAGGATAACTAACTTTATCCCGTGAGCAAAAGCATCTTCAATCCTAAGAACCAGCAAAAGGACGTTTCCAGCAAAATCGTAGCCGGACTGGAGCGGGTATCTGAAGCTTTTAAAGTTTTGTTGTGGGACAAAGCCAAAGCCCTGGGGCTGAGCCCTATTCAAATCCAACTGCTGATCTTTGTTGCATATCACAAGCCCGAGTTGTGTAATGTGAGTCATTTGGCCAAAGAATTTAACATCACCAAACCCACCATCAGTGATGCGGTGCGTATACTAGAGCAAAAGAAACTGATCGTTAAGAATTTTTCTCCCACTGACAATCGGAGCTACACCATTGGCTTGTCAACCGCTGGAAATAAAATAGTAGCTGAAACAGAAAACTTTGCCAGTCCGCTAAAAGCCCAGTTGGGTCACTTCCCACAAAAAGATTTAGAAGGTTTATTTGCTTCGCTAAGCCAGTTGATTTATCAATTGAACCGCAGCGGTATTCTCAGTGTGCAGCGCACCTGCTATGGTTGCAAGTTTTACAGTCATACCAAAAAGAAAGACTACTGCAACCTGTTGAACATGGAATTAAAACAACCCGACATAAGATTGGATTGTCCGGAGTTTGAAGAAGCAGAAGTGGTCTAGTCGCTTGACACCTCTCAATAAACTTTGCTATTTTAGATACTGATAATTTACAATTCAAATCATGAAGCCTCTCTCCTTTCTCAAATTTCTCCCTTTTCTCCTATTATGCGCCTGTACCAACAACTCAGAAGAAACTAAATCCATCGGCAGTGTAGCTTCTGCCCATCCACTAGCCACACAAGCAGGGCAAAAAATTCTTGATCAAGGTGGTAATGCATTTGATGCGGCCATCGCGGTGGCCGCCACGCTCAATGTGGTGGAGCCCATGATGTCGGGCCTGGGTGGGTACGGCACGATATTAATTTATGATGTCACAAAAAAACAAGTCCGCTTCCTCAACGCCAGCGGCAGGTTCCCTGCCAACACTAACTCTGATTTGATGCGGCCACCCACGGCCAACTACATGGAAAACAGGACGGGACCAAAATCCATTTCTACACCCGGCAACCTCCACGCGTGGGAAGCCATGCACAAAAATTATGGTCAGTTGGAATGGAAAAATTTATTTACATCCGCCATTCACCATGCAGAAGAGGGTTTTGAAATTTCTTCCCGCACAGCCAAATTGATTGAAACCTCGTTCGAAGATTTTTCTGACTACTCCCGAGGGTTTTATGGCAAGGATGGACACCCATTAAAAGGTGGAGACCATTTGGTGCAAGCGGACCTGGCCAAATCCTATCGGTTGATTGCTGCAGGAGGTGCCGCTCCCTTTTATCAGGGTGCGATGGCTGATGCCATTGACCGGCAAATGAAGGAGGTAGGGAGTTTCCTTTCCAAAGCTGATCTGGTCAACAACGTGGCCGAATGGTGGGAGCCAATCAAATTTAACTATAGAGGATTTGATGTGTACACTGCCGGCCTTCCCGCCAACTCCTTTCCCGCATTTGTCAACCTGGGATTGATGCAAGAATATCCCTCAAAAGAATTGGGACATAACACACCTGCGTACCTGCACTTGTTTGCTGAGATGACCAAAGAATCCTACAAAGCCCGACTGGCGTATTCATTCGATCCGGAAATAAAAAAATCTCCGTTAGACAGTATTTTGTCTGAAGCGTTTCTAAAAATCATGGCCAACCAAATTAATAGGCCTAAGGCTTCCGATTTTGTTTTACCCTTTGCCGAAGAGAGCCGTAACACCACCCATTTTGTGGTGATCGACCAGTGGGGCAACATCGTGAGTGCTACACAAACGCTAGGCAATATATTTGGTAGCCGTGTGATGGTAGAAGGCACGGGCATCTGGCTGAACAACTCCATGGCCTATGCTACCTACGAACCAAAGGGCAATCCCATGGATGCCTTTCCTGGCAGACACAAACTATCGGGCGATTGTCCTGTTATCATTCTAAAAGATGATCGCCCCTGGGCGGCATTGGGTTCACCGGGCGGGCACACCATCACGCAAAATGTTCCGCAAATTATTTTCAATCTCATCGACTTTAACATGACCATGCAGAACGCCATCGATGCCCCTAAGATTGCATTCATCGAACCTAACTCCATCCTTGTAGATAGTGATTTAGCGCAAGCCGTGATCGATTCTTTGAGCGCTAGAGGACACGACATTATTAAGGGCAATATTGGCAACGCCAATGGCATCAAAATTATTTACAATGATAAAGGTGAAGTTGAGGGTTATGAGGTTGGCATGGACAAACGTGGAGAAGCCGGAGCGGTAGTAGCCACATCGGTTAATAAAAAGTAGGCCATGACCAATTATACTTTCAAATACCGAACACTTTCCGAAGTGCTCTACGAATCATTGATTAATGACCCTTTTTACATTACGTTGGAAAAATCGATTGGAAGAAGCCAACTGGAAAAGAAGGAAATGATGTTGAGGTACATGGATTATTCCATGGTGGAAGGTGAACATTCCGGTCAAATCTTTATTCCTGCTGAGCATAATTATGGTGTATCCATTTGGTTAAAACCAATGAGAGAAAAAGAAGCGCAACTTAAAAGCGATAAGAAAGAATTTCTTATCACACACCTGGGTCAAAATGCATGGCGATGTTATGCATCCATCGTTAACTACATGAGTCTACAATCCGCTCCCTTAATTCCCCATAACGCATGGTACCTATCGATAGTGGGTCTGGAGCCGACTCGCCAAAATAAGGGATTGGGAAGTGGGCTAATCATTCCTGTGTTAGAAAAAACAGATGGCATGGGTTTCATGACTTACCTTGAAACTTTTACGCCAAGAAATATGAAGTTCTACGAAAAGTTAGGGTATACCTCGATCGCATCATTCAACGAGCCGATTACCGGATCACCGTATTGGATCATGACTCGACAACCAGAATCTAGAATCCAGAATCAAATATCCAGAGCCTAGTATCCAGAATCTAGCATCCAGCTCACTTCTTGCTCAAATTCTCTGCCACCATCATCACAAAATCTTTACCTTTTACAAAACCTTTGCCCCACTCTGCATCGTACTTGGAAGCGATCGGTAAGTTGGCTACATCAGCGACTTTAGTCCCCTTCTTCAGTGCAGCCGCCACTGCATCACGGATCTCGACCAGCCGATCGCGGAAAACCTGCACGTCTTTTTTAGTGGCCAGGTTGCCATGACCAGGAATAATTTTTGAATTGCCATCCATTAATGGAAGCATCTTATCCAAGGAAGAGATGAAGCCGTTGATACCCCCTCCGTTGTTCACGTCTACAAATGGATAACCGTATTGCACATACATGTCGCCCATATGGAACACGTTAGCATTTTTAAATTTTACAATCACATCCCCATCCGTGTGCCCGGTAAAGAAGTGATACAATTCCAACTCCTCTCCTCCCCAGTGAACGTTCATCCGATCAGGAAAAGTAACGAGTGGCCAGGCGTCTTTACCACGAGGATCGGTGTTGCGCGCAGGATTTCCCTTTGTCATGCGATCGCGCACATTATCATGCGCTATAATAGTAACGCCCCATTTTTTAAAATTATCATTTCCTCCTGTATGGTCTCCGTGCACATGCGTGTTCACCAGCATCTTGATGGCGCCTCCACCTTCATTGAGCACGGCCTGTGCAATCTTTCCTGACAACGGCCCATACTGATTATCGATAATCAGGGCACCCTCTTCTCCTTTGATGAAGCCGATGTTGCCACCCGCACCCATCATCATGTAGATGTTGTCAGTGATTTTTAAAGGGCGAATATTTACGGTATCGAAATTTTGTTGAGCCTGTGCGGCTAAACTGAAGAAAAGAAAAACAATCGCTAATCTCATAGGGTCTGTTTTTTTAGATACTCAAGATACCATTTCTTATTTAAATATACACTGCGCAAGAATCAGGTTGAAAAACACTGGAAACAGAAGGAGCTTTGAACATTAAAAAACAATAGATTTATGATTGTGTCAGCCAGCGAACCCAATATCAACTATCACCGCATAGAAAAGGCCATTCAATTTCTGGAGGAAAATTTTCAACGTCAGCCGGAGTTGGATGAGGTAGCAGAAAAAGTACATTTGAGTCCGTTTCACTTTCAGCGATTATTTACAGAATGGGCAGGCATTAGCCCAAAGCGTTTTCTTCAATTTCTCACTGTGGGCTTTTTAAAACAAAGGCTACGCGAAACGAAAAACCTTTCAGAAGCAGCAGAATCTGCCGGCCTTTCCAGTCAATCACGGGTGTATGATTTATTCACCACACTGGAAGCCGTGACGCCACAAGAGTATAAAAAACAAGGGGAAGGATTACATATTGAGTACAGCATTCACGACACACCTTTTGGTTTATGCCTGATCGGAACCACCGAAAGAGGCATCTGCTGGCTTTCATTTATAAATACTATGGACGATGCCAGGGTCAGCATCGAAGACATGAAAACACACTGGCACAACTCCGTTTTTCATCAAAATCAGGATATCACATCCATTTTTATTCAACAAATTTTTCATCGCAACACTTCATCACCCACTAAATTGCATTTGTTTGTGAAGGGCACCAACTTCCAAATCAAAGTATGGGACGCCTTACTCAAAATACCAACGGGTGGAGTAGTTACTTATCAGGGTATTGCCGATGAGATTGGTTCACCCCGCGCCATGCAAGCGGTAGGGTCAGCAGTAGGGTCAAACCACATTGCCTATCTGATCCCCTGTCATCGTGTTATTCGCAAAGACGGTGTCCTGGGAGAATACCGATGGAGCGCTACCAGAAAGAAAAGTATGATTGGTTGGGAAATGGCCAAACAGGTGGGGTAAGAAGTTGACGGTTGACAAAAATTCAGTTGACAACATTTTGTCAATTGTTTTTTGTCAACTGTCAACTTTTGCGCACAGAGCGATAATAATTGAACTAGCTCCACCCCCATAAATAAATTCATTTGTTCCTTCATTCAATAGGTGGTATTTTTCATAAAACAAATTTACTATGCCACGCTACGCAATCGCTCTGCTTCTGTTGCTAACTATAAGTCCGCTGTTAGCACAAAATCTCCGCTCTGGAGGAAAGCTAAAACCTGAACAAGCCATTATGGACATTCGCCACTATACAGTGGTGTTGGATGTAGACCCGGAGCAACAGACAATAAACGGGTATACTGAAATCGACCTTATTCTTTCAGAAGCCACACCCGTTCTCCTCTTTGATTTCTGGCATGGGTTAACCATAGAGCAGATTTGGGTAAATGGAAAGAAAAAACCTTTCAAACATGGAGAGGATGATCTTATTCGCATCACCGATACAAAACCTTTTCCGTCAGGAAAAATAAAAGCTAAGATAGCCTACGGGGGTAAACCAGCTATTGCTGAAAACCCTCCATGGACGGGAGGTTTTCAATGGAGTAAAGATGAAAATGGAAATCCCTGGGTAGCCATAACCTGCCAATCAGAAGGTGCTAAAATTTATTTTCCCTGCAAAGACCACCCCAGTGATGAACCCAATGAGGGAGCAGAAATGATTATCACCGTACCCAAAGGATTAACTGTCAATGCGCCAGGTTTACTTAAAAAAGTGACTCATGGAAAAACCACTTCCACCTGGCATTGGGAAACCAATTATACCATCAGCAACTATTGTATTCTTTTCAATATTGGAAAGTATAAAAAAGTTACCCGCCCTTACACCACAGTGGATGGCAACAATGTGCCCATGGAATTTTATGTGTTGGAAACCCATGCCGAAAAGGGGCCTCATCTATTAGAGATGTTGGAGCGAACCACAAAAGTGTTGGAAAAATACTTTGGTGAGTATCCGTGGGTGAAAGAAAGAATTGGAATTGCAGAAACTCCGCACCTGGGTATGGAACATCAAACCAATATAGCCTATGGTAATCAGTTTAGGTATACCAAAGTGGGCGGTGAAGATTTTGACTGGTTGCTCAACCACGAATTTGGTCATGAGTGGTGGGCCAATAAAGTGACCAACAAAGACTGGGCGCACATGTGGATACAGGAAGGCATCTGTAGTTTTGGTGATGCCTTGTATATCCGTGAACTAGAGGGAGAAGAAGCGTATCTGCAACGTATGCGCAACACCGCGCGAAATACACAAAATATAAAGCCCATTGTACAAGGAGAGGAAATAGATTCAGATGAAGCGTATCATGGGGATATTTATGGAAAAGGTGCCTTTTTTATGCACACCCTCAGGTATGTAATCGGTGATGAACTTTTCTTTCCTACACTAAAAAAACTGGCCACGGATGCAAAATACACTTACGACAATTTTGTTACTACAGATGATGTGGAACAATTGTTCAGCAGTGAGTCGAAACAGAATCTGAAACCGCTGTTTGATTTTTATTTGCGTACCATCAAAAAGCTGGAGGTAAGTGTGAAGCAGTTGGAGGAGAATAAATATGAGATCAAGCTTCTCAATTATGATGAAACCCTCCCTGTTGATATTCAAACCGGTGATGATATTAACCGAACCATTCTAAGTAAGGTGGGTACTACTATTATAAGTAATGGATGGCCTCAGATTGATCCCACAGGTTTCTATTTAAAAAAGGTTGTTCTGGAGTAGCTGAAGAGAAATTTCAAAAGCATCAAGATTGAGTTTATCACAAACTAATATCAGCTTTTGTCCTTATTGTGCTTCAGTACTTTGGCCTCCACATGAAACACCACCTCTTCAGCTATATTGGTGGCCAGGTCGCCAACGCGTTCCAACTTATTCACTACTGCCAATAACCTAACGATAAGTTTCGCTTGCTTGGGGTCCGCTTCTACCAGGGCGACTGCTACTTTAGGGCCGTTCTTGTTTTTCTTATTAAGCACCTTATCCTCCTTAAATATTTTACGGGCCAACTCTGCATCGTCTTTTTTCAAAGCCTCACTCAGGCAAGTAAGCATAGAGATTGAAGTCTCGTACATTTCGGCTATACCATACTTGTCAATATAATTCTTATCCAATTTTTTGCTATTCTTTATTAAGAATGCCGCAATGCTCTTTGCATTATCACCAATGCGTTCAAGATCACTGGTAATATTTAATACAGCCAATACAAACCTAAGGTCGGTTGCCACAGGATTATGTAAAGCAAGAATATTTTCACAATCCTTATCCATTGTAAGCTCTAGCGCATTGACCCTACTCTCATTTTCAACCACTTGTTTTGCAATTGCTAAGTCTCCGGTAATGGTCGCTTCACTACAAAGTGCAATCTGTTTGGAGACCAATTCCATCATCTCCAATAAGTTTTCTTTTAATGCTTGAAGTTCAATTTCTAGATTTGACATAGCTTATAGGTACAAGTAAACTCCTTCTTTACAAAATAATAATTATCCAAATCTCCCTGAAATATAATTCTCAGTTTGCTTCTTGGTGGGGTTGGTAAAAATATCTGCTGTTTTTCCAAACTCAACAAGCTCACCCATATAAAAGAAAGCCGTTCTATCACTTACACGAGAAGCTTGCTGCATATTGTGAGTAACAATGATGATCGTGTAATTCTGTTTCAGTTCGTTAATCAACTCTTCAATCTTGGCTGTAGAAATGGGATCCAACGCAGACGCTGGTTCATCCATCAATATGATTGAAGGTTCAACGGCTAGTGTGCGTGCAATACACAACCGCTGTTGCTGACCTCCGGAAAGTCCAAATGCTGATTTTTTTAGTTTATCTTTTACCTCATTCCAGAGTGCAGCTTTTACTAGCGATTGCTCCACAACTTCCTCAATCTTCTTCTTGTCTTTCTCTCCATGAATACGAAGTCCATAGGCTACATTTTCAAAAATAGTTTTCGGAAAGGGGTTCGGCTTTTGAAAAACCATACCAATCTTTTGCCTCAACTCCTCCACATTCACTTTCTTTTTGTAGATATCATTGCCCTCCACTAAAACTTTCCCTTCCAAATGAAATACATCGATGTAGTCATTCATTCTGTTAAGCGTGCGCAAAAAAGTTGACTTCCCACATCCAGAAGGCCCTATAAAAGCCGTTACTGTATTCTCTTTGATAGCAATGTCAATATTTTTCAGTACGTGATTATCACCGTAATAGGCATTTACATCGATGGCTTCTATGTGCTTCATTACTTTCTGTTCGGTTTTACCACATAATTTTTTTCTGCCACTTATTGCGAAGGTACACTGCAATACCATTCATGATAAAGGTGATTAACAAAAGGATAATAATGGCTGCCGCTCCATTAACAAGAAACTCATGTTGCGGGCGAGACACCCAATTAAAAATCTGCATGGGCAATACAGTAAATTCATCCATTGGACTTTTAGGGACAAATGGAACATAGGCCAAAGCACCTATTACAATAAGAGGAGCCGTCTCCCCCATGGCCCTCGACATAGATAAAATAACTCCTGTTAAAATTCCACCCCCTGCCGCTGGCAATATTTGATGCCAAATGGTTTGCCATTTAGTAGCTCCAATGGCATAAGATGCTTCCCGTAGCGAATTTGGTACTGCTTTTAAAGCTTCTCTCGTTGCAACTATTAATATAGGGAGAATCAAAATTGCCAAAGTGAATGCCCCTGCCAACAGGCTTGCCCCAAGATTCATCAACCTGCCAAAAACTTCCAATCCCAACAACCCATAAATAATTGAAGGCACACCCGCCAGATTTGCAATATTCACTTCTACCATGGCTGTTATTCTATTTTTCTTACCGTATTCCTCAAGATAAATCCCAGCTGCCACTCCGAGTGGTATAGCAATCATTGCAGTCAATGCCAATATCCAGGCAGTGCCTGTCCATGCGGTAAGTATACCCGACTTTTCTGCTTTGCGTGAAGGTAAGTTGGTAAGAAAGTCCCAATCGATACGTTGCAATCCATCAACCAGAATGTTTCCAATAAAGATAACAAGCATAAGCAATCCAAACAGGGTACAGGCAATGCCTACCAATTTAAATGCTTTGTCTATTCTCCTATTTCTCTTTAGGTTACTCATACTTCTCCTGATACTTTTTCTTCACCCAATAACTCACATTATTCAAAGCAAAGGTGAAAATGAATAAAGTTATTCCTGCTGCATAGATTGTTCTATACTCCAATGACCCATGCTGCACATCACCTAAACTTACTTGCACGATATAGGCAGTAATCGTTTCCACCCCATCTCTCGGGTCAAAAGTGAGAATAGGTTG